>OGJJ01000105.1_pt1 | contig 75718 bp, 58 predicted proteins | sample 1572081 | NCBI WGS metagenome assembly OGJJ01 (sample SAMEA2582122, study PRJEB24529) | metagenome | biome: Human gut stool | place: China | collected 2011
TTCCGCAGATCCTCGGTGGCGGACAGCAGAGCGGAATGCGCTCTGGTACGGATAATGTACCGGGCATTGCGGGGCTTGGTGTGGCAGCAGCACAGATTTACAAAAATCTCGATGAGAATGTAGAGTATATGTACCAGCTGAAAGAACATATTGCAGAGGGCTTATCTCAGATTGAAGACATTCGGATCAATGGTATGCCGCTTCGTGAGGGAGCACCACAGATTTTAAGTATCAGTGTTATGGGAGTACGAAGTGAAGTACTTCTTCATTCGCTGGAAGATAAGGGAATCTATATTTCAGCAGGAAGTGCATGCTCCAGCCACAAGAGAAAACCGAGTGCGACACTTTCTGCAATGGGAATGTCGAAAGACCAGATCGAGAGCACGGTACGTTTAAGTTTCTGCGAGAAAAACACGATAGAAGAGGCAGATTATTTCTTACAGACTATGAAAGAGCTTGTTCCGATGCTTCGCAGATATTCAAGAAAATAAAACAACCAGTGTCGGAAAACACTGACAGAAAATTCAGGAGGAAATACCAGATATGATATTTCATGCATTTTTGATAAAATATGCAGAGATCGCCATCAAGGGCAAAAACAGATATCTGTTTGAGGATGCACTTGTAAAACAGATGAAACTGGCTCTTGAGCCGGTAGAAGGCGAATTTACAGTAACCAAGGAACAGGGCCGTGTATACGTGTTCTGTCCGGAGGAATATGATTTTGACGAGGCTGTGGAGGCTCTGCAGCGAGTATTTGGTATCGTAGGTATCAGCCCGGTCGTGATCTACGAAGATCAGGGATTTGACCAGATGGCAAAAGATGTCGTATCTTATATGGAAGCAAGATACCCGGGATATGCCGGAAGCTTCAAAGTCTACACAAGAAGAGCCAAGAAATCCTACCCGATCACTTCCATGGAAGTCAGCGCAGGAATCGGAGAAAAGATCCTGGATGCATTCCCGGAGGCATCTGTAGATGTACATCATCCGGAAATGACACTGTCCGTAGAGATCCGTGACAAGATCTATGTATATTCCGAGACTCTTCCAGGACCGGGAGGAATGCCGATCGGAACAAACGGCAAGGCAATGCTCCTTCTTTCCGGCGGTATCGACAGCCCTGTTGCCGGATACATGATCGCAAAACGTGGTGTCAAGATCGAAGCCGTTTATTTCCACGCTCCGCCGTACACCAGCGAGCGTGCAAAACAGAAAGTTGTAGATCTTGCAAAACTGGTAGCACGCTACAGCGGACCGATCCGTCTGCACGTGGTCAATTTTACAGACATCCAGCTTTATATTTACGATCAGTGCCCGCATGAAGAACTGACGATCATCATGCGCCGTTACATGATGCGTATCGCAGAGCATTTTGCACGCAAGGATAAATGCCTTGGTCTGATCACAGGAGAGAGCATCGGACAGGTAGCGAGCCAGACTTTACAGAGTCTTGCTGCAACAGATGAGGCATGCGAGCTTCCTGTATACCGTCCGGTTATCGGATTTGACAAGGAGGAGATCGTTCAGATTTCCAGAAAGATCAACACATTCGAGACTTCTATCCAGCCGTTTGAAGACTGCTGTACGATTTTTGTTGCAAAACATCCTGTAACAAAACCAAACCTCAAAGTGATCCGCAGATCCGAGGAGAAACTGAACGAGAAGATCGACCAGCTGATGGAAGAAGCACTGGCCACAACAGAAATCATCGAAATCCAGTAAAAAAGCAAAATAAAAACAGCTTCATATGTGGTCACACAATGAAGCTGTTTTAAAATCTGGTATGTCCGGTCAGAAACCGGCACGATGCAGGATCACTCAATAACATATGGCTCAACAACAGCCAGGATTGTATCGAGAGCACTTCCCTCTGCGTGGATGTTCAGGTTGATCGGTTTGGAAAGATCCAGACTGAAGATACCCATGATAGATTTGGCATCGATCACATATCTTCCGGAAACCAGATCAAAATCGCAGTCGAATTTGCTGATCTCGTTCACAAATGCCTTCACTTTATCGATTGAGTTCAGAGAAATCTTTAATGTTTTCATTATGATAAATCCTCCTTTATTATTAGTAAAGTAACTGCTCACCGGTAGTATCCCGCGAGGTGTTTTGCCATGGATATGGCAAAATCCCGAGACATACAGGGCAAAATGCTATCACCGAAGGTGATGTGGAATGCATTTTGGCCAAGTTACTGTGAACAAAGTGAACAGTAACTCTTTCAAGAGTAATCTTACCTGTACCCCCTGAAAAAGTCAAGGGAAAATATAATGAAATTTCAATGAAAAACATAACAAAGTCTGAAAAAATAAAACAACTAAAAGAATGATCGAGGTAAAATATGAGTAAAAAAGTTGCCCTTCACAACCTGGGCTGCAAAGTAAATGCATACGAAGTAGAGGCCATGCAGCAGCTTCTGGAAAAAGCAGGATATGAGATCGTTCCTTTTGAAGAAGGGGCGGATATTTATCTGATCAATACCTGCACAGTCACCAATATCGCAGACCGTAAATCCAGACAGATGCTCCACAAAGCAAAAAAAATGAATCCGGATGCCATTGTCGTGGCAACAGGATGTTATGTCCAGACAGATACACAGAAACTGGAGGCGGACAGTGCTGTGGACCTGATCCTTGGAAACAACCAGAAAAAACAGATCGTAGAAGCTCTCGAGGAATACGAAAAGGAACATGCCAAGAAGGTAAAAGTCATCGAGATCAACAAGACAAAGGAATACGAGGAGCTTTCCATCGGTTACACCGCAGAACATGTACGTGCCTATATCAAAGTCCAGGATGGATGCAACCAGTTCTGTACTTACTGTATCATCCCGTATGCAAGAGGCCGTGTGCGCAGCAGAAAGATCGCAGAGGTCCTTGAGGAAGTACGTACCCTTGCGGCAAGAGGTTACAAAGAAGTTGTTCTTACCGGGATCCATCTGAGCTCCTATGGACTGGATTTCCCGAAGGAAGAAAGAGAAAGCCTCCTGTCACTGATCCAGGCAGTACATGAAGTGGATGGGATTGCCCGGATCCGTCTGGGATCACTGGAGCCGCGTATCATTACAGAAGAATTCATGGAGGGGATCTCCGCTCTCCCGAAGGTGTGCCCGCATTTCCATCTTTCCCTGCAGAGTGGTTGTGACAGGACCCTCAAGAATATGAACCGCAGATACAGCGCACCGGAATATGCAGAGAAATGCGAACTGATCCGCAGATTTTATCCGGCACCGGCACTGACAACAGATGTGATCGTAGGCTTCCCGATGGAGACAGAGGAAGATTTCGAAGATTCTTATGAATTTGTAAAAAATATTCATTTCTACGAGACACATATTTTTAAATATTCCAGAAGACAGGGAACCAAAGCCGCAGCTATGGATGGACAGCTTACAGAAGCAGTCAAGGCACAGCGAAGTGAAAAAATGCTGAAACTGCATGAGATTCGTGCAAAAGAATACGAAACCGCCATGATCGGCAGGACTCTGGAGCTGCTCCTTGAAGAAGAAGTGGAGATCGGCGGTAAAACCTATTTTATGGCGCACAGCAAAGAATATGTACGTGCAGTCATCGAGAAGACAGATGCACACAAAGTCAACGATCTCGTAAAGGCAAAAGCAGTTGATTTTGCAGATGAGCATGTGCTTCTTGCAATTTGTGAAGATTTATATTAAAATAAAAAAGAAATCTTATTAAGGACGTGAGAGAAAATGGCAGAAAACAATTTAGGAAATACACAATATTTCAGAACCAAACCGGATCAGGAACTGGAAGTAAAGGAAGTCCTGGACCTGGTTTACAACGCAATGGATGAGAAGGGATATAATCCGGTCAATCAGATCGTAGGTTATATTATGTCCGGTGATCCGACTTACATCACCAGCCACAAAGGCGCCAGAAGCATGATCATGAAAGTTGAGAGAGATGAACTGGTAGAGGAACTGTTAAACGAGTATATCAAGAACAAATCCTGGGAACGTTAGTATGCGGATTCTTGGACTGGATTATGGATCTAAGACAGTCGGCGTGGCAGTCAGTGACCCTTTGGGACTGACTGCCCAAAGACTGGATACGATCTGGAGAAAACAGGAAAACAAGCTGCGTAAGACCCTTGCGAGCATTGAAGCTCTGGTAGAAGAATACGGTGTAGAGCGGATCGTGGTCGGTTATCCGAAGAACATGAATAACACCGTGGGGGAACGTGCAGAGAAAGCGCTGGAGTTTGGCGAGATGCTGAAGAGACGTACCGGGCTTGAGGTTGTCATGTGGGACGAAAGACTGACAACTGTAGAAGCAGATCGAACTCTCATGGAGGCGGGCGTGCGGAGAGAAAACCGTAAGCAGTATCTGGATGGACTTGCAGCAGTTTTTATTTTACAGGGATATCTTGATTCTCTGGTGATGAAATAAGGGTGACAAAATGGAAAAAATCAAATTTCAGTCTCCGGACGGAACAGTAGAAGAATTTTATATCGAAGAGCAGACGATGATAGGAGGAGTATCCTATCTTCTGGTATCAGACTCTATGGATGAGGAAGCAACTGCATATATCCTTAAGGATGTTTCCACAGGCACAGAGCCGGAAGCCTGCTATGAGATGGTAGAAGACGACGAAGAACTGCAGGCAGTTTATAAAGTTTTTGAGCAGATGCTTGATGACGTAGATCTTGAAATGTAAGCAAAATCAAAAATATAATCTGCGAAGCAAATTTGGAAGGAATGCCCACGGTATTCCTGCATTAGTGTGCACAAAATGCACGGAATAATATGGAGGTGCTTGATTGAAGAGTGAAAATAATGTAACTGAAAATACAGCCGAAGCAAAAGAAACTCAACGAAAATACAGTAGTTACGATAGAAGACCAAACGATAACAAAAGACCGACAAACAGAAAAAACAATTATCGTTACAATAAGCAACAGAGAAATAACAGACACAACGACAAAAACAGCGACAGAAACGACAACAGAAATGACAAGACAGACAGAAGCGAGCGGAACAGCAGATCTAATTTCAGAAGCGGTCAGTCCAAAGCACCGGTAAAAGCTGCTCTCAAGGCACCTGCCAAAGTCCAGAACAGAAATACAGGCAAGCGAGGACGCAAGAGTGCTTCCAAACTCAAGATCATTCCGTTAGGCGGATTGGAGCAGATCGGAATGAACATCACCGCTTTTGAGTACGGTGACAGCATTGTGGTCGTAGACTGCGGTCTTTCCTTCCCGGAGGATGACATGCTCGGAATCGACCTTGTTATCCCGGATGTGACCTACCTTAAAGAAAATATTTCCAAGGTCAAGGGATTTGTGATCACACATGGACATGAGGACCATATCGGAGCCCTTCCTTATGTACTCAAGGAAGTTAATGTCCCGATCTATTCCACCAAACTGACACTGGGGCTGATCACAAACAAACTCAAAGAACACAATCTGGTGCGTTCCACCAAGCTCAAGGAAGTAAAACACGGACAGGTCATCAACCTCGGTGATTTTGCGATCGAATTTATCAAGACAAACCACAGTATCCAGGATGCATCTGCCCTGGCAATCTATTCTCCGGCAGGAATTGTAGTCCATACAGGAGACTTTAAGGTTGACTATACACCGGTATTCGGAGATGCGATCGACCTGCAGCGTTTTGCTGAGATCGGCAAGAAGGGTGTCCTTGCCCTGATGTGCGACAGTACCAATGCAGAACGTCCGGGCTTCACAATGTCTGAGCGTACAGTTGGTAAAGTGTTTGACAGCCTTTTTAACGAACACAGAAGCGCAAGGATCATCATCGCGACATTTGCATCTAATGTAGACCGTGTACAGCAGATCATCAATACAGCATACCGCTTCGGACGTAAGGTAGCCGTAGAGGGACGCAGTATGGTCAATATCATTTCAGTAGCGTCTGAACTTGGCTATTTACGTATCCCGGAGAATACACTGATCGAGATCGACCAGGTCAAGAATTACCCGGATGATAAGGTAGTCCTGATCACGACAGGAAGCCAGGGTGAGTCCATGGCGGCTCTTTCCCGTATGGCTGCAAATATCCACAAGAAGATCACGATCAAGCCAAATGATACGATCATTTTCAGTTCCAACCCGATCCCTGGAAATGAGAAGGCAGTATCCAAGGTTATCAACGAGCTCTCCATGAAGGGTGCGAAGGTTATCTTCCAGGATGTCCACGTTTCCGGACATGCCTGCCAGGAAGAGATCAAACTGATCTATTCCCTTGTCAAACCGAGATATGCGATCCCGGTCCATGGAGAATATCGTCATCTGACAGCGCAGAAGCATGTTGTAGAGGATCTTGGGATCCCGAAAGAAAATATCTTTATCCTGGCATCCGGGAATGTTCTGGAGATGGATGAATACAGCGCAGAGGTGACAGGTTCCGTACACACAGGAGCGATCCTTGTCGACGGACTTGGTGTTGGTGATGTCGGAAACATCGTACTTCGTGACCGTCAGCATCTGGCTGAGGATGGAATCATGATCGTAGTCATGACACTGGAACGTCACAGCAATGTGGTTCTTGCAGGACCGGATATCGTGTCCAGAGGATTTGTCTATGTAAGGGAATCCGAGGATCTTATGGAACATGCCAAGGAAGTTGTGGAATCCGCACTGGATTCCTGCCTGGAACGAAATATCACCGACTGGGGCAAGATCAAGAATGTAGTAAAGGATGCACTCAGCGAGTTCCTCTGGAAACGTACCAAGAGAAGCCCGATGATTCTTCCGATCATCATGGAGGCATAAACAATACAGATGGAAACAGTAAACAGGAATATTCATGCGCTTCTGAATTCGATCCAGAAGTGCCAGGTATACAAAGATTTCAAGAAACAGGAAGCAATTCTGAACAAAAATCCGGAACTGGCGCAGAGAGTACAGCATTTTCGTGCTGAGAACTTCAAACTTCAGAATGAGGGAGATCCGGAGAATATCCTGGCAAAAGCAGAACAGCTTGCCAGAGAATCCGAGGAACTCCGCAGCTTTCCGGAAGTAAATGCCTATCTGGATGCAGAGCTTGCTCTGTGCAGGATGATGCAGAAAATCTGCAGGACACTGACAGACGGCATAGAGATGAATATTCCCCGGATCTAAGAAAGGAGAACCAATATGGGAGACACGAGAGACCGGATGGGGGCGGCCGGCGTAGCAGTGGCAGGAGGATTTTTTAAGATCGCACTGTATGTCTGCGTGGCAGTTCTGATCATCTGGATCGGTAAGGTCACATATCAGTTCGGCTATGACATTTTTAACCAGCATGCGATGAGCCCAGGAGAAGGGCAGGAAGTAACGGTTGTCATCAAGGAAGATGCGACCAGTTATGACATTGCGAAGACTCTCAAGAGCAAGGGCCTGATCGATAATGCGCTGGTGTTTGTGGTCCAGGAGAAACTGTCTAACTACAGTGGCAAGATGAGACCGGGAACCTACCTTCTCAGCACTGCCTATACACCGAACAGGATCATGGGAATCCTGGCAGGGGATGCAGAGCAGGAGGGAGTTACTTCGTGATCGTAGAGGAGAGAATGCGTGCATATATCAATTCTCTCGATACGGGCAATACACCATTTCTTGAAGAACTGGAACGTTTTGCCCTGGAGAATGAAGTTCCGATCATACGTAAAGAAATGCAGAGTTTCATGAAGGTACTGCTTGCGGTCAAACGGCCGATGCAGGTTTTGGAGGTGGGGACAGCCGTTGGCTTCTCCACACTTCTTATGTGTGAGTACGGACAGCCGGATATGCATATCACAACGATAGAAAACTATGAAAAGAGAATTCCCATCGCAAGAGAAAATTTCCGCAAAGCCGGAAAGGAACACAGGATCACTTTTCTGACAGGAGATGCAGGTGAGATCCTTCCGACACTTTTGGGACGATATGACCTGATTTTTATGGACGCAGCCAAGGGACAGTATATTCACTGGCTTCCAGATGTGGTACGTCTGCTTGCACCGGGAGGAATCCTTCTGTCGGATAACGTGCTTCAGGAGGGCGAACTGATCGAATCCCATTATCTGGTAGAGCGTAGAAACCGCACGATCTACAAAAGGATGCGGGAATATCTCTATGAACTGAAACACCATCCGCAGCTTCTTACCAGCATCGTGCCGCTGGGGGACGGGATTTCACTTAGTGTAAAACAGGAAAGAGGAAATTATGAGAAAAATTGAATTACTGGTGCCGGCGAGCAGCCTTGAGGTCCTCAAGATCGCAGTCATCTTCGGCGCAGATGCAGTATATATCGGCGGTGAAGCCTTCGGTCTCCGCGCCAAAGCCAAGAACTTTTCCCATGAAGATATGGCAGAGGGGATCGCTTTTGCCCATGAGCATGGAGTGAAAGTTTATGTCACAGTGAATATTCTTGCACACAATGGAGACCTTCCGGGAGTCAGAGAATATCTTCAGGAACTCAAGGAATTAAAACCGGATGCACTTATCATCGCAGACCCGGGAATCTTTACCTATGCGCGTGAGATCTGCCCGGAGATCGAGTGCCATATCAGTACACAGGCAAACAATACAAACTATGAAACCTACAGATTCTGGTACCGCCTTGGAGCGAAGCGTGTTGTAACAGCGCGTGAGCTTTCCCTCAAGGAGATTCAGGAGATCCGTGCAAATATCCCGGATGACATGGAGATTGAAACTTTTGTTCACGGTGCCATGTGCATTTCCTATTCCGGACGCTGCCTGCTCAGCAACTATCTGGTAGGAAGAGATGCCAACCAGGGAGCCTGTACACATCCATGCCGATGGAAATATTCCATCGTTGAGGAGAAACGCCCAGGCGAGTACATGCCAGTCTTTGAGAACGAGAGAGGAACCTACATCTTTAACTCCAAGGATCTGTGCATGGTAGAACACATGGATGATGTCCTGAACAGCGGTATCGACAGCCTCAAGATCGAGGGACGTATGAAAACAGCCCTCTACGTAGCGACTGTTGCAAGAACCTACCGCAAGGCGATTGACGATTATCTGGAATCACCGGAGAAATACAAGGTAAACATGTCCTGGTATCAGGAGCAGATCTCAAACTGCACCTACCGTCAGTTTACGACAGGATTCTTCTACGGCAAGCCAGATGAGAATACGCAGATCTATGATAATAATACCTATGTTAAGGAATATACTTATCTTGGATATGCAGAGGAAGTTGATGAAAACGGCATCGCACATATCACCCAGAGAAATAAATTTACTGTAGGTGAGACCATCGAGATCATGAAACCAGATGGCAGAAATATCGAAGCTACGGTGAAGGCGATCTATGATGAAGATGGAAATTCCGTCGAGAGCGCACCGCATCCGCAACAGAAACTCGCGGTGGATCTTGGAGTTGAAATTGAGAAATATGATCTCTTGAGAAGATCTGAAGCATAGGAGATTTTGAAGCTTTCAAACTGTAGAGTAAGCCCATGGCAAATGCTGTGGGCTTATTCTATGTTCTGAATTATGCGTCGATGCATCGGAACTGGAAGTTAGCATATTTTCCGATGTAGAAATCTGTTATGAATGTTGTTTTGTGCTTCATTTATCTGAGCGGCTGTGAATGAGCTTTGTGTTATTATCTGTAGTTGAACAATTTCTTTAGCTTCTCCAACGCATTCTTCTCAATTCTAGACACATACGACCGGCTGATCCCGAGCTGTGTGGCAATCTCCCTCTGCGTCTGCTCCTCAATCCCAAACAACCCATACCTTAAACAAATAACCTGATACTCTTTCTCGGAAAGCGTATCTTTCAAAACAGAAAGCAAAAACCTGATATCCTCTCTTGTAGAATACTCCTCTACAATATCTACCGGCGGGCTTTCGATAATATCCAGCAGGCTGATCTCATTCCCTTCTTTATCCGTCCCGATCGGTTCGTACAGGGAAATCTCCCTGGAATGTTTTTTCTTAGAGCGAAACATCATCAGAAGTTCGTTATCAATACAGCGTGCGGCATAGGTAGAAAGCCTTGCGCAGCGTGTGTGGTCAAAAGTAGATATCGCTTTGATAAGTCCGATCGTTCCTATAGAGATCAGATCTTCGAGGTCTTCCCCGGAGTTCTGATATTTTTTTGCAATGTGGGCGACCAGGCGGAGATTTCGTTCGATAAGAATGTTTTTTGCATCCAGATCCCCCTCCTGACAGCGGTGAAGATATATTTTTTCCTGAGCGGAAGTCAAAGGTTTCGAAAAAGTCTTCAAATATCCACCTCGAAAGGGGGTGTTCCTTATAGTTTATGTCTGAGACAGGTTCTGCGTGCTTTTCCAAAAAAATAATATAGAAGATTTGAAGGCAGGGTAAAAAGAAAAATGTCCTGTAAAAATATTATGAATGTTTACATAAACGTTTATATACAAAGCAACAAAAAAAGATGCTGAAATTCAATTTGAACGTCAAAAACTATATGCATAATATACAAAAAACTAGAAAATAACTCGTTGATTTTGACGAAAAAGAGAACTTTACTAAAGAAAATATAAAAATACTATTGAAATATTTACATTATCGTTTAAAATATAAAACATCAACAGGGACACAGAATCCCAACGACAGAAGCGAATGTGTCTGTCAGAACAATTAAAAAACAGGAGGGTTTTAAAATGAAAAAAAGATTACTGGTGGCATTATTAGGAGCAGCAATGGCAGTTTCTGCAATGGGAAGTGTAAGCGTTATGGCTGCAGAGAGTGAAGAGGCGCTTCCAGGCGGCGGCTCCAATATTATTTATGTTATCACACCATCCGTTTCCAACCCGGCATTCAAAACAGAAGCAGACATCGCAACAAAGACAGCAGAAGATCTCGGCTATGAAGTAAAAGCTGCATCACACGATGATGACCCGACAAAACAGACAGAATTATTTGACAGTGCAATTGCCGACAAGGCTGCAGCGATCATCTGTGACAATGCAGGTGCAGATGCAACGATTGAAGCAGTAAAGAAAGCGAGAGAAGCAGGGATCCCGACCTTCCTGATCGACCGTGAGATCAACGAAGACGGTGCAGCAATTTCTCAGATCGTAGCAAACAACTATCAGGGTGCAAAAGCAATCGCAGAAGTATGGGTAGAAGCTATGGGAGAAGAAGGAAAATATGCAGAACTTCTTGGAAAAGAATCTGACACAAACGCAGGCGTTCGTTCTTCTGCTTTCCATGAAGTAATCGACCAGTACCCGGATCTGGAAATGGTGGCACAGCAGACAGCAAACTGGGAAAAGACAGAAGCGTTTGACAAGACAGAAGCAATCCTTCAGGCAAATCCGGATCTTGATGGAATCATCTGCGGAAACGACACCATGCTGGAAGGTGCAGCGGCAGCATGTGAGGCAGCTGGCTTGAACATTCCGATCATCGGTGTGGATGGCTCTGATGAAGCAGCTGCTCTGATTAGAGATGGCAAGGCAACCGGTACAGCACTTCAGCAGTTTGCTCTGATGGCACAGATGGCAGTTGAGCAGGCAGATACTTACCTGAAAGATGGAAGTACTGGACTTGATGAGAAACAGCTTGTTGACTGTGTTGCGATCACAAAAGACAATGTCGCAAATCTGAAAACCTTCGTATATACAGAGGACGGGGCAGACACAGCTGATGCAGAGACAACAGAGGAAACAACAGAAGAAGCAGCAGAATAATCCGCTGGAATGAAAAGTCTGATTTAGTAAAAAGGGGACAGGAAAGCGAGGCTTGCTTTCCTGTCTTTCAGTAAAGGAATGTTTAAAGGAGCGCGGTTATGAGAAAACGAGTGTTAGCAGTGGGACTGGCAGCAGTTATGATGTCTACAGCCATGACTGGATGCGTGAAAGTAATAAAGATTGGTCAGGAAGCGGAATATACAGGAAAGACAGAGTTTAATGCAGGTGACGATGTGGCAGGAATCTGGGAATCAAAAGCTCTCCCGGATCTTGAAGGCAAAGCAGTGGATCTTGCAGAATTTCTTACAGAAGCAAATGGAGATGTAAAATCTCTGGTTGATAAATATGGAAAATATTCTATGGGAACCAGCGGCGAGATTAATTATGTTGTAAAGGGAACCGGCACAGTTACAGAAGTAAATCAGGAAAAGAAAGCAGGATATATGACTGTTAAACTGGATGGCTATGATGGACCGGAAGAAATTTCTATCCAGATCGGTTCCGTTTATAAGGGATCTTCTATCCGTGATTCGCTGGATGTGATCAAGTTTGGTGATTACACCAACCAGCAGGACTGGGCAGCTGTTTCTCAGAGTATCAATAAATTGATTGATGAAGAAGTGGTACAGAAAGCAGATCCGGCATCATTGGATGGCAAAACCATTTCATTCACAGGCTGTTTCACGGCAAATGACAATGAAAAAATATTGATCACTCCGGTTGAACTGGAAGCAAAATAGGAGGGACGGTTATGGGTTATACATGTCCGGAGCATGTGTTTCTGCATGCGGACCATATCAGCAAAATTTATCCTGGAACCAAAGCCCTGGATGACGTTTCTTTTGACCTGCTCAAGGGAAAGGTAAACGTTCTGATCGGTGAGAATGGTGCAGGTAAATCCACATTGATGAAAATGATCGCCGGGATCGAGCATCCCAGTGAGGGAAAAATGTATATTGGTGATCAGGAGGTTTCTTTTAAGGATACGACGGAAGCAAGAAAACATGGAATTGGTATTATTCATCAGGAACTGAGCCTTTTTCCGAACCTGAATGTTTATCAGAACATCTTCATGGCGAGAGAAAAAACCGTCGGAAAGATTAAACTCGATAATAAATCACATGTTGAGGCAACCAAAAAAATTCTCAAAAGACTGGAACATGAAATAGATCCGAATACACAGGTAGGAGAACTTCGTGTAGGCCAGCAGCAGATGATCGAGATTGCCAGAAACCTGGTTGCAGATGATCTTAAGGTTCTTATTATGGATGAGCCGACGTCTTCTCTGAGCCAGCAGGAGGTACAGGTTCTTTTTAAGATTATGAGAGAGCTGACAGCTCAGGGTATTTCTATTGTATATATCTCTCATCGCCTGGAGGAGATCATGCAGATCGGAGACCATATTACAATTCTTCGAGATGGAAAATATGTTTCTGATGCAGAAGTAAAAGACATTGATGTGCCCTGGATCGTTCATGAAATGACGGGTGGTGCGAAATCTTATCCGAAGCGAGAAACCAAGATAGACTGGTCAAAGACAGAAAAGGTTCTGGAAGTCAAAGATCTCTGCCTTCCAAAAGCCGGCGGCGGATATCTGGTGGATCATGTGAATTTTGATCTTCACAAAGGTGAAATTCTTGGAATCTATGGCCTGATGGGTGCGGGTCGAAGCGAAATTCTCGAGTGCCTGATGGGAATGCATCCGGAACATACCGGAGAGGTGTTCCTGGAGGGAGAGAAACTGGATATCAAGTCCATTTCCGGACAGATCGACAGGGGATTTGCACTGATTCCGGAGGACAGACAGGCACAGGGACTTGTGCAGACGATGGACATCGAGAAAAACTGTTCTCTTTCTGCGATGAAGCGTTATAAGAAGGCTGGAATTTTCCTTGATAAGACAAAAGAAGGACAGAAAGTAGACGAACAGATCAAGGATATCCATATCAAAGTAGCGGATAAACATCTGCCGATCCTGTCACTGTCAGGCGGTAATCAGCAGAAGGTTGTTATCGGAAAAGGTATTCTTACAGAGCCTAAGATTCTTCTGATGGATGAGCCGAGTCGTGGTATTGATATCGGAGCAAAAACAGAAGTATTTGATATTATTAATCAGTATGCAGAGAGAGGATTGTCTATCATTGTTGTCTCCTCAGAACTTCAGGAGATCGTATCCATTGCAGACCGCGTTCTGGTTCTGTCAAATGGACTGAAGACAGGTGAGTTCAGCGGTGATGAGATTCAGGAGGATACTCTTGTACTGGCATCCTATAAAGGACATCATGCACAGAAATAGTGAAAAGGAGAATTTTTGATATGGCAGCAGATAATAAAAAATCAAACAACGCTTTGGCAATGACATTGCTGAAGGGCAGAACCTTCATTGTTCTGATCATCCTGATGATCTTCTTCAGCATTACAGCAAATAACTTCCTTACAGTAGGAGCTCTTCTGACAGTAGCAAAACACGTTGCTCTCTATGGAATCCTGGCAATTGGTATGACCTATGTTATCATCACCGGTGGAATCGACCTTTCTGTTGGTTCTGTGGCAGGTCTTGCAGGAATGATTGCCGGTGGTCTGATCCAGGAAGGTCTGACTCTGGAGTTTGCAGGTGTGACTATTTATTTCAGTATTCCACTGGTAGTTCTGATCACAGTTCTTCTGGGAGCATTTATTGGAGCTCTCAACGGTGTTGTGATCACCAAATTTAATGTAGCACCATTTATTGCAACCCTCGGTTCTATGTACATCTGTCGTGGCCTTGCAAATATCCGTTCCAATGGTGCGACATTCTCTGACCTTGCAGGATATGAAGGACTTGGAAATACAGGGTTTGAAGTGTTTGGACGTAACTTTGCAGGAACTATGATTCCGACAGGCGTTATTATCCTGATTATCGTGGCAGTGATTGCCGGGCTGATTCTTAAGAAAACTCCGTTTGGCTGGCACGTACAGGCGATCGGTGGTAATGAAAGGGCATCTAAGCTTTCCGGTATCAAGGTTGACCGCGTAAAAATCTGGGTATATGCATTCTCAGGCCTCTGCTCAGCGATCGTTGGTATTATCGCGACATCCCAGCTTGTTTCTGCAACACCAAAAACAGGTGAATCCTGGGAAATGAATGCGATCGCAGCTTCTGTTCTTGGGGGAACCTCCATGGCAGGTGGTGTCGGAAGCATCGGAGGAACCATTGTCGGTGCGTTTGTAATCGGTGTTATCAATGATGGTATGACTATGTGCGGTGTTACAGAGTTCTGGCAGAAGATCATCCGTGGTCTTGTAATCATTATCGCAGTTATCATTGACCAGTTCCAGAGAAATCTTCAGGCTAAGATGGCACTTCAGGCACGTAACGAAAACAAATAATATCTGAAAACAGGGTGATTTTTATGAAAAAAAGAGGAATTATCAATGCACAGCTTGCGGGTCTGATCGCAGGACTGGGACATAAGGATACCTTTATGATCGGGGACGGCGGAATGCCAATCCCCAAAGGCGTGGAGATTGTTGATCTTGCACTGTGCGGCGGTGTGCCGACATTTCGCCAGGTGATGGACGCGATTCTTGACGAAGCAGAAATTGAGCAGTATACTATAGCTAACGAGATTGAAGAGAAAAATCCGGAACTTCTTGCTTATATCAGAGAAAAGCTTCCGAATGCAGAGTGGAATATGGTTCCTCACACGGAATTAAAGGAAATGTCTCGAAATGTGAAGTTTGCCGTGCGTACAGGTGAATTCACACCATATCCAAATATTATTCTGAGAGCGGGAGTTGCTTTTCCGGCATAAGAAATAAGGAGTACAGATATGAAAGTATTGAATTTTGGTTCATTGAACCTTGATTATGTATATCAGGTAGAAAGTATCCTGATTCCGGGAGAAACACAGGCTTCCAGAAATCGTCAGACTTTCTGCGGAGGCAAGGGCCTGAATCAGTCGATTGCTCTTGCGAAGGCAGGAATTCCGGTTTATCATGCCGGAATGATCGGGGATGACGGAGAGATGCTTCTGGAAACATGCAGGGAAAATGGCGTGAATACAGAATTTATCCGCAAAATAGCAGGGCCATGCGGCCATACGGTGATTCAGGTGGATAAGGATGGGCAGAACTGCATTCTTCTGTATGGCGGAGCAAACCGTAGCATTACCCGCGAATTTGTGGATGAAGTCCTGAGCGCTTTTGATAAGGGCGATATTATCCTGCTTCAGAACGAGATAAATGAGTTGGATTATATTATCGATCGTGCATATGAAAAGGGAATGATGATCATTCTGAATCCATCCCCATACGATGATAAACTGAAAAACTGTGATATGTCAAAGGTAAGCCTGTTTCTTGTAAATGAGATAGAAGGATATCAGATTACAGGAGAGAGGGAACCGGAGAGGATCCTTGCAGCGGTCAAAGAGAAATATCCGTCTGCAAAGATTGTTCTGACACTTGGAGGCGATGGCTCTGTGTATCAGGATGAAACTGGGATTTATCATCAGGGAATCTTTAAGGTGAAGGCAGTAGATACGACGGCAGCAGGTGATACATTTACTGGATATTTTATTTCTTCTATCATAGATGGAATGCCGGTTAAGGAAGGACTTGAAATGGCGGCGAAAGCATCTGCGATCGCAGTTTCCCGGCCTGGTGCGACAGCATCTATACCGATGAAACGGGAAGTTCTGGACAGCAGACTGTAAGGCGCTTCTGCCTGCATAAGTGCTGTACGGAAATCGGCAGTAAAACTTTGGACAGACAGGAGTGGTAACGCGATATATGAAGGTAAGTATTCGGGATCTAAGTAAAATGACCGGATTTTCTCCGGCAACAATTTCAAATGCACTGAATCATAAAAAAGGTGTCAACAGAGAGACTGCGGAGGAGATTTTTCGTGTGGCAAGAGAGACGGGATATCTCAGTGCAAATGCTGTGACCAAAATCCGGCTTGTGATTTTTAAGAAGAATGGACAGATTTTGGAGGAGACTCCGTTTTTTCAGCAGATGATAGAGGGGATTGAGGAAGAATGCCATCGTCTGGGGTACGAAATGGTTATTTCTCACGTTGACCAGAGAAATCCAAATTATCAGAAGCAGGTGCGCGATCTTCTGGAAGAACAGGGGGTTGGAATTATCTTGCTTGGAACAGAGATGATGGATGGTGATCTGAGTCTATACAGGAATGCCTCGTGCCCGGTCCTTCTACTGGATCACTGGACGGAGAGCATGGATTTTAACTCTGTCCTGATCAATAATGCGGATGCTGCGAGAGCGATTACAGAGCATCTTCTGGATAACGGACACAGAGAAGTTGGATATCTGAGGGGGAATTACAGGATCAAGGCATTCCGGTCACGATTTATCGGCTTTCAGACAGCACTTAAGAAATATAAGGTTCCGTATAAAGAGGAATACACGGTAACAGTAGGTACTTATATGAGTACTGCCTGCCAGGATATGCTTGAATATCTTAAGAAAAAGCCCAAGCTTCCGACCGCGTTTTTTGCGGATAATGATATTATCGCGCTTGGTGCGATGAAAGCTCTGCAGGAGATGGGTTATCGGATCCCGGAGGATATTTCCATTGTTGGATTTGATGATCTTACATTCAGTGAAATTTCTTCTCCTCCGCTGACGACCCTGCGTGTAGAGAAGCGTGAAATGGGTAAGATGGCGGTTCGCCGTCTGGTAGAACTGATCGATGGGATCGGTACCAGCACAGTCACCAAAATACAGGTGTGTCCGAAAATAATATATAGAAATACCGTAAAAAATATCAAATGATCAGCAGATGATCGTGGAGCAGCAGAATCAGGATGTGTAAATAAAAATATACATTCTGGTTCTTTTTTTATGCGAATTTTTATAAATGTTTATATAAACGTTTATAACATATTTGAGGATAAAATGCTGAAAAACAGCTGAATAACTGTGAAAAACATCCAAAAACAGGAAATAAAAATTGTATAACTTCCCGTTTTGAGTAAAAAAATATAATATTTTATTGAAAAATAATATGAACAGTTTATAATAATGTTTACAGAAAGAGAAACGCAAAAACACATTAAGGGGGAAATACCATGGACCATATTAAACTTGGATATGCACCGACAAGAAGAAGTATTTTCAGTGCACCAGATGCAGTAAAGTATCGTGGACTGACTGCAGACAGACTGAGAGAGCTTGGAATCGATTTTGTAGATATCACAGACATCAACGAGGAAGGACTTCTCTATGATGATGAAGGAATGTACAAGATCGCAGAGAAGTTCAAAAGAGAAAAAATTGACGGTCTGTTTCTTCCGCACTGCAACTTTGGTACTGAATTTGAATGTGCAAGACTTGCAAAGGAACTGGGAGTTCCGGTTCTTCTCTGGGGGCCGCTGGATGAGCGTCCGGATGAAAACGGTGTCCGTTTAAGAGATACTCAGTGTGGACTTTTTGCAACAGGTAAAGTACTCAGAAGATTCCGGGTACCGTTTACTTACATGACAAACTGTCGTCTGAACGATCCTGTTTTTGAACGTGGCCTGAGAGACTTCATGGCAGTCTGCAACGTAGTAAAGAAATTCAAAAACATCAGAATCCTTCAGATTTCCACAAGACCATATGAATTCTGGACCACCATGTGCAACGAAGGAGAACTTCTGGAGAAATTCAATATCCAGCTTACTCCGATCCCGATGCCGGAACTTACTGATGAAGTAAAGAAAGCAAAAGAAGAAGGAACGGAAGTTGCCAAAGTAATGGAATACTGCCGCCAGAACATGATCATTGACATCAAAGACAATGAACTTGAAAACGTGGCAGCCCTCAAGGTAGCAATGAAGAACCTGATTACAAAATACGGATGTCAGGCAGGAGCAATCCAGTGCTGGAACCAGCTGCAGTGTGAACTTGGAATCATGCCGTGTGCAGCGAATTCACTTCTGAACGAAGAAGGAATCCCGGTTGTCTGCGAAACTGACATTCACGGTGCAATCACCGCACTGATGGTAGAGGCGGCAGGAATGGGAGATACCAGAAGCTTCTTTGCAGACTGGACCATCCGCCATCCGGATATCGAAAATGGTGAGCTTCTGCAGCACTGCGGACCATGGCCGATCTCCGTGGCAAGAGAAACACCAAAGATCACCTATCCGCTGGCATTCAGTCATCCGGGTGCAATCACAGCTGAGGCAAAACATGGAGAGGTTACTCTGGCACGTTTCGACGGAGACAATGGAGAATATTCCCTCCTTCTTGGAAATGCCAAAGGCGTGGACGGACCAAAGGGAATGGGAACTTACCTCTGGGTAGAAGTAGAAAATATCAAACGACTGGAAGCCAAGATCGTAGAAGGACCTTACATCCATCACTGTGTGGGAATCCACAAGGATGTTGTTCCGGTACTGTATGAGGCATGTAAATATATCGGCATAAAACCGGATCTCTACGACCCGATCGAAGAAGATGTAAAAGCTTATTTAAGAGGAGAATGAGATGAATATGGAAAATCTGACAGCGTTATCCTATGATTTACGAAAAGATGTAATTGATATGATCTGTGCCGGAAAAGCCGGACACATCGGCGGTGATATGAGTGTTATGGATACTCTGGTAGCACTGTATTTTAATCAGATGAATGTAACTCCGGACAATATGGATGATCCGAATCATGACCGTTTTGTTATGAGTAAAGGACATTCTGTGGAAGCTTTGTATGCAGTACTTGCAAAGAAGGGATTCTTCCCGATTCAGGAAGTAATCGATACCTTCAGTAAATTCGGCTCCAAATTTATCGGACATCCGAACAATAAGCTTCCGGGAATCGAAATGAACTCCGGTTCTCTGGGACATGGACTTCCGGTAAGTGTTGGTATGGCACTTGCAGGAAAAATGAATGGTCTCACCTATCGTGTATACACCGTTATGGGTGATGGCGAGCTGGCAGAAGGTTCTGTCTGGGAAGGTGCAATGGCAGCCAGCCAGTACAAACTCGACAATCTCTGTGCAGTAGTCGACAGAAACCGTCTTCAGATCTCCGGAAATACAGAGGACGTTATGCATCAGGATGATCTTCACGAAAGATTCAGAAGCTTCGGATGGAACGTGATCGATGTAAAAGACGGCAACAATATCGACCAGTTAAATGCAGCGTTTGAGGAAGCAAAAACAGTCAAAGGAAAACCAACCGTACTGATCGCAAACACCATCAAGGGATGTGGATCTTCTGTCATGGAAGACAAGGCAGCATGGCATCATCATGTACCGAATGCAGAAGAATATGATCAGATCATGAAAGACCTGGAAGCAAGAAAGGAGGCTGCTCTCAATGAGTAAAATTGCCAATAAACAGATGATTTGTGAAGTGCTGATGGAAGCAGCAAAAACCGATAAAGATATCGTTGCACTGTGCAGCGATTCCAGAGGAAGCGGATCCTTTACCCCTTTTGCAGAAACTTATCCGGATCAGTTTGTAGAGACTGGTATCGCAGAGCAGAACCTTGTAAGTATCTCTGCAGGACTTGCGAAATGCGGCAAAAAATCCTATGCAGTATCACCGGCCTGCTTCCTTTCTACAAGAAGCTATGAACAGGCAAAGGTGGATGTTGCCTACTCTAATACCAATGTAAAACTCATCGGAATCAGCGGCGGTGTAAGCTACGGTGCGCTGGGAATGAGCCATCATTCCGCACAGGATATCGCAGCAATGTCTGCAATCCCGAACATGAGAGTTTATATCCCAAGTGATCATCTTCAGACAAAAGAACTGACAAAAGCACTTCTCAAGGATGAGAAGCCGGCTTATATACGTGTTGGACGTAACGCAGTAGACCCTGTTTACGAAGAAGGAAATGTACCATTTGAGATGGATAAGGCAACGGTGGTCTGTGAAGGAAGCGATGTTGCGATCATTGCCTGCGGCGAGATGGTAGGACCTGCAAAGGCAGCAGCAGAGCTTTTAAAAGAGCAGGGAATCAGTGCAGCTGTAGTAGATATGTACTGTATCAAACCGCTTGATAAAGCAGCAATCGTAAAGGTTGCTTCCAATGCAAAAGCAGTTCTTACTGTAGAGGAACATGCACCGTTCGGCGGACTTGGCTCCATGGTAAGCCAGGTAGTAGGAAGCGAGTGTCCGCGTAAGGTAGTAAATATGTCTCTTCCGGATGCACCGGTCATCACAGGAACATCCAGAGAAGTGTTTGATTATTATGGATTAAATGCAGAAGGCATTGCAAAAAAAGCAGCGGAACTGGTGAAATAATATGAATAAATATGTACTTGGGATCGATCAGAGTACACAGGGAACAAAGGGACTCCTTTTTGATGAAAAAGGAGCCCTTGTCTGCAGAGCTGATCTTCCACATAAACAATATATCGATGAACGTGGATGGGTAGAGCATGATCCGGAGGAGATTTATGCGAATACCCTTCAGGTTGTAAAAAATCTCATCGAAAAAGCAGGAATCAACAAAAAAGAAATCTCTGTACTTGGAATCAGCAATCAGAGAGAAACCGCTCTTGTCTGGGACCGCAAAACCGGAAAACCGGTATACAATGCAGTTGTATGGCAGTGTGCAAGAGGAAGTGAGATCTGCAAAAAGATCGCTGCAGAGCATGAAAATGCAGAAGAACTGGTTCGTTCACATACAGGGCTTCAGTTATCTCCATATTTTTCAGCGGCAAAGATCGCCTGGGTCCTCCAGAATGTGCCGGGAGCACAGGAAAAGGCAGACAGAGGCGAACTCTGCTGTGGAACGATCGACAGCTGGCTGGTCTATAAGCTGACTGGTGGAAGAGAATTCCGTACCGATTATTCCAATGCTTCCCGTACTCAGATGTTCCATATCGGAGAGCTTGCCTGGGATCCGGAAGTCTGCGGACTGTTTGGGATCCCGGTATCCTGCCTTGCAGAAGTGACAGATTCCGATGGCGAATACGGCACAACAGATTTTGACGGTTATCTGGATGCACCGATTCCAATCCGCGGTGTTCTTGGAGATTCCCATGGAGCACTGTTTGGACAGGGATGTATCGAGACAGGAATGATCAAGACCACTTACGGAACAGGTTCCTCCATTATGATGAACATCGGTAAGAAACCGGTCTACAGTAACCGCGTGGTAACTTCTCTTGCGTGGAAACTGAATGGAGAAGTGAACTATGTTCTGGAAGGAAATATCAATTATACAGGGGCTGTGATTACCTGGCTCAAGGATGATCTGAAGCTGATCGCCTCTCCGGGTGAGACAGAAGCACTGGCGTTTGAGGCGAATCCAAAAGACCATGCATATCTGGTTCCGGCGTTTACCGGACTTGGAGCACCTTACTGGGACAGCGAGGCAGAGGGAATTCTCACAGGAATGACCAGAACGACAAAAAGAGCTGAGATCGTCCGCGCCGGTCTGGACTGCATCGCATACCAGATTACCGACGTAGTAAAAGCCATGAGCGAGGAATCCGGCATTGCGATCGGAGAACTCCGCGTAGATGGCGGCCCGACCAGAAACAAATATCTGATGCAGTTCCAGAGCGATATCGCAGAGGTGTCCGTACAGGTTCCGTCCGCGGAAGAACTGTCCGGTATCGGAGCTGCTTATGCGGCCGGTATTGCAGTGGGAATCTATGACCGTGAAGAAGTTTTCAGTCAGATGAGCCGTACCAGATTTTCACCGAAGATGGATGCCGCAGAACGAGATCAGAAGTATCAGGGATGGAAAAAGGCTGTTGCGCAGGTTCTTCAGTAACAGCATCATATTCAGAACACAGAAAAAGACAGTCGTTATCGTAAAGATAACGGGCTGTCTTTTCTTGCGTATCAAACAGATGTAGTGTATAATATTGAATATGTGAGCCAAAAATACAATTTTTAGGGATAAATCAAGGTGAACCATATTGAAAAAACAGATTGAACAATTACTCAGTGGAAAATTCAAGTACGATCAGCCCCGGCTTCTTTTTTCAAAGGATAAGCTGTCCATCACCCTGGAGGCAGGAAAGACAGCACGGGGAGAGCTTTATCTTGGAACAGAGGACAATGACAAGATAAAGGGATACATAACTTCTTCCAACCGCAGACTTGTTCCGGGAAGCAGCCGCTTTTCGGGAACGACCGTCTGCCTTCCGTATGGTGCCGACGGGACAGGAATGCAGCCGGGCGAGGTATGTACAGGCTGGCTTTGTGTTACTTCAAGCATAGGAGAATACAAGATTCCATTCTCTATTGAAGCCAGACAGAACGAAGAACAGAACTTTCTCGAAGAAATAAAGGACATCGAAACATTCAAAAAGACCGCTGCAGAGGATTTCAAAACAGCCTATCATTTGTTTAAGAAACCGTCTTTTGCAGCAGTCATGGCAAAGGCAGACAAGAAACAGAAGGCACTGTATGCAGGCCTTTCTGCGACATCCTCCAACTATCAGAACCTGGAGGAATTTCTGATCGGTCTCGGAGAAAAAGATCCGGTCTCTGTTTCTCTCAAAACAACAGCAGCAGACTTTTTCGGACTCAGAGAATCCATACAGGAATCTTTTGATATTCACAAGACAGGGTGGGGATATCTCCGTCTGGAGATCGAATCGACCGTAGATTTTCTGGAGCCTGAGCGTCATGTGATCACTCAGGATGAATTCATCGGAAGCAGCTGCCGCATCAATTATGTAATACACGCAGAAAAACTCAAAAAAGGAAATCAGTTCGGAGAGATCATCGTAAAAAGCCCGTATCAGGAGCTTGTTTATCATGTGACAGCATCCAGGGGTGCGCGTATCCGCATTGATCTGAATACAGAAGAGAAACGCCGCAAGGCAGGACTGGTTCATGCCTATATTGATTACTGCGAAGAAAAAACCGACTTCAAGACCTGGGCGGAGAAATCTCACAGAATTCTGGAAAGACTTCATGAATCCGGAAATGAATATCCGGAGTACCGTCTGTTTGAGGCATATCTTGCTTATCTTGAGGACAACCAGAGTCTTGCAAAGGAAATTCTCAAAAACTACCAGAGCAAGGAATTTACAAGGGATGAACTGGAGGAAGCAGGAACCTATCTGTATCTGTGTACCCTGGTAGGGCTTTACAGAGACAAGGGGCAGGCGCTCCAGAAGATTCAGAACTTTTTCCGGCAGAAGTCTGACAGTTTCCAGCTTCTCTGGATTCTTCTGCAGATGGATCCGACTTATCAGAATTCTCCTTCCATGGCACTTTTTATGATGGAGGAACTGTATGAGAAGGGATGTACCAGCCCGATTCTTTACCTGGAAGCATGGAACTGGATCAGCAGGGATATTTCCAACCTGCACAGACTTTCTCCGTTCTGGATGCAGGTATTCCACTATGCCGGCAGGAGAGGCTTCCTTACCGAGGAACTGGTGATGCGCCTGGCATACCTGTCCGGCTATGAGAAAAAATTCTACGGCTGTCTTTATAAGGCGCTGGCCGCAGGATATGACAGATTTCCGTCCGATGATGTACTGGAAGCGATCTGCAAATATGTGATGAAGGGAGATCCGCGCAAACCGCAGTATTTCCGCTGGTTTTCTCTTGCTGTTCAGAGAGGCCTGCGCATCACAAGACTTTACGAATATTATATGGAAACAATGGACATTTCCTATCGGAGACAGCTTCCAAAGCAGCTTCTGATGTATTTTGCCTATAATGACAATTCTCTGGGAGATGCACGCAAGGCGTATGTCTATGCCAGCGTGATCACTTATAAGGACAGAGACCCTCAGACCTACGAAAGCTACAAAGACACCATGAAACGTTTTGCAAAACGCAAGGTGGAGGATGGCCAGATCGATGAGAATTATGCAGTTCTGTATCAGGAATTCCTTCTGGAACCAATGGGTAGAGAAGATGCGGAAAAAATCGCAGAAAAACTGTTTACCAGCCGTCTTTACTGCGATGATCCAAAGGTGCGCGAGGTGATCGTCTGCCACAGTCAGCTGGCAGAGCAGGAGATCTACCCCTGTGTGAAGGGCGTTGCCTATCCGAGAATTTATACGGAAGATGCAGTTCTTCTGTTCCGTGATGAAAAACAGCGTTGTTATGCATCTACGGTACACTACAATCTCAAAAAACTTCTGGATGAATGCGATGCACTCGATGGAATCCTGAAACGTGGAGCGGAAGATACCGGTGCGCTCCTGCACTACTGCGAGAGACATGAACTGAACGCAGATAATCTTGAATATTTCCAGAAACTCGCAGAGACAGAAGCATGCACAGAGGAATATAGAAATTCTCTCAGGAAGCAGATCCTGGATTTTTATGCGGCACATGTGGACGGAGAGGATATGGACCGTTATTTGTACAAACTGGATTACCGCAGATATATGGAGGCAGACCGTAAAGTCCTTCTGGAAGTGCTGATCTCCCGAAGAATGTTCCGCCAGGCGATGAGCCTTGTAGAGGAATATGGCTATGAAGGTATCGAGCTCAGCAGTCTGCTCAAACTTACCAGCAGGATGATCCTCAAGAGTGACATGGCAGAGGACGATGAGCTTCTGGCACTCGCGTCAGAAGTATACCGCGAAGGCAAATACGATGAAGTTATTCTTCACTATCTGATGCTGTACCGCTTTGGACCGGTCGGAGAGCTGATCTCTATCTGGAAAAGTGCGCGTGGATTTGAGATGGACACTTATGATCTGGAAGAAAGAATCCTGGAGTTTCTGATCTTTACGTCAGATTACCGCAAGGAAGGCGAAGCTGTGCTGGAATCCTATGTGAACCAGTCCGGAAAGGAAAATCTGATCGGAGCTTATCTGACGCAGGTATCCTATGGCGTTTTTGTGAAAGAATATACCATGAGCCCGTTTGTACGGAGCAGACTGGAATACGCATATGCAAATAACTGGCCGCTGAACCTGATATGCCGTCTGGCACTTCTGCAGGAAATTTCCAGAGAAAAAAATCCGAAGCCGGAATACATCGGAATGGAGCAGAAGATTCTGGAAGAATGTGCGAAGAGGAATCTTGTATTTGGATTTTTCCGCAGGCTTTCTCCGGAACTTTTGAGCCCATATCAGCTGGATGACAAGACATTCGTAGAATGCCATGCACATCCGGGAGCTAGAGTCACCCTGTTTTATGCGCTGGATACGGGACTTGGAACAGAACTGGAATACAAATGCGAACCTTTAAGAGAAATCTATGAGGGAATTTTCGGAAGAACCTTTACTCTGTTTTATGGTGAAAATCTTCATTATTATTTCCAGATCGACAGAGAGCGCAGTACCAGAACAACGGCAGAGCGTGTACTCAACATGAAAAAGATCGAGGGAACTTCCGGAAGCAAGTACCAGCTTCTCAACCAGATGCTTTCTGACAGAAGACTGGACAAGAAGAAAGAAGTCAAAGAGGAACTCAAGAGTTATCTCCGCCAGGAACAATATGTAAAAGAGATGTTTACAATAGATAGGGAAAATGCAAAATGAACGAAACAAGAGATTTAATTATCGGGATCGATCTGAGAAATGAATATTCTCAGCTTTGCTACTATGACCGAAAAGCAGAAGAGCCGCGTTCCCTTCCGGTAAAAGTAGGCAGCAGCCAGTATGAAGTGCCGACCTGTCTGTGCAGGAGAGTCGAACAGAAGGATTACTGCATCGGCATTGAAGCAGAATATTTTGCAAGAGAAAAGGGCGGTTTTCTGGTAGAAGATCTTTGCGGGATCTCCAGAAGCCGCAAGACCGTTCAGGTAGCAGGAGAAGAAAAACAGCCATGGGAGATTCTGGCATATTTTCTGGAAGGTATGCTGAAACTGACGGGTGTGGCAGATATTAACAGAAACATCCGCTGTCTTACAGTCACCATGGAATCGCTGGACGACATACAGGTCGAAAACCTTCAGAAGGCAGGAGAACTGCTGGAGATTCCACGAAGCAGTTTCATCATTATGGATCATGAAGAAAGCTTCTATTATTATATCATGGCACAGAAAGCAGAAACCTGGAACCGGAGCGTGGGCTGGTACAATTTTGACAAAAATCATGTAACTTTCCGCAAGCTGGTCATGAATTCCGGAGCGAAGCCGGTTCTGGTAAAGCTGGAAGAAGCGGTGGAGACAGATCTCAATGATACAGATGATGAACAGAGAGACGCGGATTTTTATACTTTTATCAAGAATACTCTTGGAAGCGAATTATATTCAAGTATTCAGATCGATGGCAGCGGTTTTGACCAGGAATGGGCACAGAAATCCGTAAAACTTCTCTGCTATCAGAAAAGAAAGGTTTTCTACGGAAACAATCTTTTTGCCAGGGGTGCCTGTGCGGCCGGTGCAGAACGCTTTATCACGCATAAACTTAAAGATTACCGCTATCTGGGAAATTCTCTCGTCATGACAGATGTCGGAATGGATATGCGTGTCATGGGGGCACAGGCCAGCTATCCGCTGATCGAGGCAGGGCGCAACTGGTATGAATGCAGCGCAGAATGCGAGCTGATCCTGGATGGCACGGAAGAACTGGTATTTAATGCCACAGCAATGGGTGAAACCGAAAAGAGGCGGATCGGTATGCGCCTTCCGGGTCTTCCGAAACGTCCGAACAAGACCACCCGCCTGCATGTGAAACTTCAGTATATTTCACAGAAAGAGTGTGAGATCACAGTAACAGATCTTGGATTTGGAGAAATGTTCCCGTCAAGCGGCAAAGTATGGACAGAGATCACAAAATGGTAAGGAGGGAATGACATGAGCGGATATATTTTATGCCAGACAAAAAAAGCAGAGATTCCGTATTATATCGAGAATATCAGCACGAATGTTTATTCCCTGGAAGAACTCTGTTATTATTTTTATCACAATCTGTACCTGGTCGATGAGACGATCCTGAATGAGCGTCTGTGCGTATGGTTTCAGGAAGAACTGGATCTTCCGAAACTGGCAGCGAAGCTTCGGACTCTGTTTGTGCGGAATTTCAGTATAGAGGAATTTCTGTATCCGGTATTCAAGGAGATCAATTACCTCACTTATGAGGAAATGAAAAATCTGAACATGCAGATTCAGAAACTTTCGGAGGAATCCCCACTTCTGAGAGAAAAGTGCAAAGGTGATGCCCTGGTTGAAAGCGGCATGTACGTCCATGCGATCCAGGTTTATCAGAAACTTCTGAAGGAAGATGACCTGGAGACAGTAAGAGAGGGATTTACAGAAAGTGTCTGCTACAATCTGGGCTGTGCCTACAGTTATCTCTTCCAGATGGAAAAAGCGGTCGAATGTTTCCAGAAAGCCTATGAAGGCAGCAGAAGCAGAGAGTCACTGATCGCGTATCTTCTGGCGTTTGGCGTTACAAAAACACCGGAAGAGTACCAGAATCTGGTAAGAAGACTTGGCGTCGAAAAGGAGATTCTTAAAGAAATCAAGGCAAAACTTACAGAATTCGGGAAGAAACCGGAGATTCCGGCGGACTCCGAAAACGTAGACAAAATGCTCGAAAACCTCACCAGAGACTACCACAGGAGCACCGGTTCCTGAACCGGTTTACGGAGATTGTCAGAAATTTACCAGATTAACTCAGGAATTTGTCCAAATAGACTGGACGAAATGGATGGAATCTGTTAAACTAGACATATAAATTGGAAGTGGTAAGACCAACTTCCGATAAGATTAGGAGGAATTTATCATGTTAGTAAACGCTTCAGAAATGTTGAAAAAAGCAAAAGCTGGTCACTATGCAGTTGGTCAGTTCAACATTAACAACCTTGAGTGGACAAAAGCAATCCTGCTTACAGCACAGGAACTCAACTCTCCGGTTATCCTCGGTGTATCCGAAGGCGCAGGAAAGTATATGACAGGCTACAAGACAGTTGTTGGTATGGTGAAAGGAATGCTGGAAGAACTGAACATCACTGTTCCGGTTGCACTTCACCTTGACCACGGCAGCTACGAAGGATGCCTGAAATGTGTTGAAGCCGGATTCACATCTATCATGTTTGATGGTTCCCATTATCCGATTGAAGAGAACGTAGCAAAAACAAAAGAACTGGTTAAGATCGTTGCAGATCACGGAATGTCCCTGGAAGCAGAAGTTGGTTCCATCGGCGGTGAAGAAGACGGTGTTGTAGGTATGGGTGAATGTGCAGATCCTAAGGAATGCAAGATGATCGCTGATCTTGGTATCGACTTCCTTGCAGCAGGTATTGGTAACATCCATGGTAAATATCCGGCAAACTGGAAAGGCCTGAGCTTTGAGACTCTGGACGCTATCCAGCAGCTGACAGGAGATATGCCGCTCGTACTTCACGGTGGTACAGGAATCCCGGCTGATATGATCAAGAAAGCTATCGACCTTGGCGTATCCAAGATCAACGTAAATACAGAGTGCCAGCTTGCATTTGCTGCAGCTACACGTAAATACATCGAAGAAGGCAAGGATGAGCAGGGCAAAGGATATGACCCACGTAAACTTCTTGCTCCTGGATTCGAAGCAATCAAGGCTACTGTTAAAGAAAAAATGGAACTGTTTGGTTCTGTTAACAAAGCCTGAGATTTATTCAGCTTGAGTAATTTGTAAAGAGAGAGACCTGGAGAGGATTTTTCGGAATCTTTTCCAGGTCTTTTGTGTTCTGAAAAGCTGTTCAGTAGGGTTCCTGTCACGCAGAGGTTGCGGGATATTTCTCTTCGTGGTAAGATAGCTCTATGACAAAAAAAGAAGATATCATCATTATGAATTTTTCAGGAATCTACAAGGAGCAGCAGTTCTGGCAGACCGGAGAAATACAGAGAAATATTTCCTGGGTGGAGGTACAGGAGCTTCCGGGAAGCAACTGCTACTGCGATGGAGATGCAATGGAGACTTTGCGGCAAAAGCTGGAGGAATTTGATGCAGATGGGATCCATTTCATTGATTCCGGCAATTATCACTATATGAGCCGTATCTGGCTTGAGAAACTGAACACACCATTCAGACTGGTCGTTTTTGACAACCATACCGATATGCAGCCGCCGGCATTTGGAGGATTGCTTTCCTGTGGAGGATGGGTGGCGGCGTCCCTTGAGGAACTTCCACTGCTTAAAGAAGTGCTCCTGGTCGGACCGGATCAGGAGGCTTTTGACCAGACAGAACCGGTCCTTCAGGAAAAAGTACGGTTTTTGTCGAGAGAGAGACTGCGTGAGATGACAATGGAAGAGAAAGTTTTGTTTTTTGAGGAACTGTCTGTGGATCTTCCAGTTTATCTATCGGTTGATAAGGATGTTCTCTGCGCTGAAGATGCTTCGACAACATGGAGTCAGGGAGATATGACACTGGAAGAATTAGGGCAGTTTGTGGCAATTCTTCTGGAAAAGCAGGACATTCTGGGAATGGATGTCTGCGGAGAATGTGATCCGGATGCCTGTGAGGGTGATCATCTGAACGATCTGGCGAACCGGAAACTTCTGGAACTATGGAGAAAGGAGCGATAGATTTATGAAAAATGAACTCCTGACGATCGGACCTTTGACGGTCTACGGATATGGTGCAATGATCGCACTTGGCGTGATCGCAGCCTGGGTAGTGACAGAACTCCGGGCAAAAAAGCTCCGACTCAGCAGTGACCATGTATTCGCCCTTGCCCTCTGGGGGCTTCTGGGCGGTCTGCTCTGTGCGAAACTTCTGTACTGGATCACAGAATGGAAATCCATCATGGCAGATCCGGGATTTATTCTGGACACATTGTCGGATGGATTTGTAGTCTATGGCGGGATTCTTGGAGGAATCCTCGCAGGCTGGATCTACTGCAAGAATAAAAAAGTCAATTTCTGGAAATATTTTGACCTCGTGATGCCGTCTGTTGCGCTGGCACAGGGATTTGGACGGATCGGCTGTCTGCTTGCAGGCTGCTGTTATGGAAAAGAAACGGACAGTATCTTTGCGATCACCTTTCATGAGTCAGAGTTTGCACCAAACAATGTGCCGCTGATCCCGACAGAGATTTATTCCAGCGTGCTTGATTTTGCACATTTTGCGCTGCTTTTGTTTATTGCCAGCCGTAAAAAGAAGGACGGACAGGTGGCGGCGTGCTATCTGATCTTTTACAGTATCGGAAGGTTTATCCTGGAATTTTTCCGCGGGGATCTGATCCGTGGAAGCGTGGGCGTGCTGTCGACTTCTCAGTTTATCAGTCTGTTTACCGGGGCGGCGGGAATTATCATATTGATCCTCCGAAGCAAGAAAAGCAATGCCTGAGCAGACTGGACTTACAGATGGAAATTGGATTCAGATTTGAGGAAAACGTAGATATGGAAATAACAGGAATAAAGCTACTGCTGATCGCATAGCCTGTACAGAAATATGTGCAGGAGACCGATGACTATGCGCATACAGGAAGGCATTATCGTGCCGGCACAGGATCAGCAGTATCAGAACTTTATCGTCCGATATAATCAGAATCTTCATGGAGATTTTGATTATGAGTCTGATGATACGTTTCAGATCGTGAATGACCTGTTCGGGATCCTCTATGTCCCGGAGCAGGATGTTCCGGCACTGGAATTCAACAGTTATTCGTATTCTTCTATTCCCAAATGTTACACTTATATGGATCTTGGAGCGTTGAGCGCATCTGGCGTACTCAAGCTTCACGATCATCCATACCTCAGATTAAAAGGAGCCGGAACACTGGTGGCGGTCATTGATTCAGGGATCGACTATCAGCATCCGGCTTTTCGTAATGGTGATCAGAGCAAGATTCTGAGTATCTGGGACCAGTCCCTTCCGGGAGGGCGTTCCGGCCGGATCCCATATGGAAGAGAATTTACCAGAGTGCAGATCAACGAGGCACTTGCTGCCGAAAATCCGCTGGAGATCGTGCCCTTAATCGACAGAAACGGACACGGAACCAGGCTCGCTGCGACAGCAGCAGGAAATCGGATCCCGGAAGAAAATTTTTCCGGGGCAGCACCGGAAGCAGAGCTGGTGATCGTCAAGCTTAAGCCTGCCAAAAAATATCTGCGGGATTTTTACCTTTTTCCACGGGAAGCGGAGGTTTTTCAGGAAGATGATATCATGCTGGCGATTGCTTATGTGTTACAGTGCGCGGTAGAAAATCAGATGCCGCTTTCTATCTGCATAGGGCTTGGGACGAATATGGGGGCGCACCGCGGAGACGGACCTTTGAGTGAGTTTATCAACAGCACGGCAAGTTTCAGCCAGAACTCCATTTCGATCGCGGCGGGAAATGAAGGAACAGCCAGACATCATTATTTAAGTGGGGCGGATCGGCAGGAAAAAACAGATACGGTAGAACTCAAAGTAGGAGAGCAGGAGAGTACCAGAGGATTTTCGATGGAATTCTGGGGTGACTCTCCTAATTTTTATAATATCGTGATCCAGTCACCGACAGGTGAGAGACTTCCGGTGAGCACCGCCCTCAAATATGGAACCCAGGAACTTTCGTTTGTATTTGTGGAAACGAGGATCCTGGTCAACTACATACCGATCGAGCGAAGGACGGGAAAAACACTGGTTTTTTTCCGTTTTCTGCATCCGGCACCGGGAATCTGGAAACTTCTGGTGGAGGAACGGATGCCGGCCAATGGCGGATTTCATATCTGGCTTCCGACGAGGGGACTGATCTCCGATGAGACCTATTTTCTGGAATCCTCTCCAGAATTCACGATCACTTCCCCCGGAGATGCCCGTGACGGAATGACAGTAACCGCATACCAGTACCACGACAACAGTCTTTATGTCCAGGCAAGCCGCGGCTACAACACTGAAAATGTCGTAAAACCAGACTTCGCAGCCCCGGGTGTCGGAATCCTGACTGCCTCGATCGGAGCCGGCCGGACCTTCGAACAGGCAACAGGAACCAGCCTTGCAGCCGCCCAGACCGCCGGGATCGCCGCCCTACTGTTCGAATGGGCCCTGATCCGCGGCAACGAACCCTACTTCACCGGCAACAGCGTCAAAAACTACTTAAGCCGCGGCGCAGTCCGTGACGATATAATACAGTACCCAAATCCGAACTGGGGGTATGGACGTGTGGATCTGTATCATACGTTTGAACTTTTGACGTAAAATCTTGTTGAATATACAAAAAAATTTAGTGAATCTAATTGTTTTTTTGATAATGATTTGCTATAATATATGCACAATGACGATTATTCGGAGCGGTTAGGACGAATGATCTCAAAAACAAATGATTCCGGCGCACAAGAGGGCAGACAATTAGAAACAGGGGAGAGGCGGCCGGAACGGAAACAGGAGGAAACAATGAAACGAGGAAGTATTTTTGAACTGAATGGCGTCCCGAAATTCCAGGAAGCCATTCCGCTGGCCCTGCAGCATGTAGTCGCCATGATCGTGGGATGTGTTACCCCGGCGATCATCGTAGCCGGAGCAGTAGGAGGAGGTGGCTTAAGTGCTAAGGATCGAGTTATTCTGATCCAGGCATCACTGGTCATCTCAGCACTGTCAACCCTGATCCAGTTATTCCCGCTCGGCAAGAAAGGCGGCTTCACCCTGGGATCCGGACTCCCGATGATCATGGGCGTCAGCTTTGCCTACGTTCCAAGTATGCAGGCGATCGCAGAAGGTTATGGGATCTCGACGATCCTGGGCGCGCAGATCGTCGGTGGTGTCGTAGCATTTATCATGGGTATTCTGGTCAAGAAGATCAGAGTTTTCTTCCCGCCGCTGATCACAGGTACCGTTGTATTTACCATTGGTCTGTCCCTGTACCCGACAGCGATCAATTACATGGCGGGCGGCACAAGCAATCCGGATTACGGTTCCTGGCAGAACTGGCTGGTAGCATTCATTACACTGGCAGTTGTAACTGCACTGAACCATTTCGGCAAAGGAATCCTGAAACTGGCTTCCATTCTGATTGGTATCATCGTTGGTTATATCGTATCCATTCCATTTGGCATGGTGAATCTCTCAAGTGTAGGTCAGGCGAAGATGTTCCAGCTCCCGCAGTTCATGCATTTTGGCATCCACTTTGAGATCTCAGCCTGCGTTGCCATCGGACTTCTGTTCGCGATCAACTCCGTACAGGCGATCGGAGACTATTCCGCAACGACCATCGGAGCAATGGACCGTGTGCCGGAGGATCGTGAACTCCAGAACGGTATCATGGCATATGGTATCAGCAATGTGATCGGCGCACTGTTCGGCGGACTTCCGACAGCAACCTACAGCCAGAACGTAGGTATCGTTACAACCACCAAGGTCATCAACCGCTGCGTCCTTGGCCTTGCAGCAGTCATCCTCGGCGTTGCAGGTATCGTGCCGAAATTCTCCGCACTTCTGACAACGATCCCACAGTGTGTTCTCGGTGGTGCGACCGTATCCGTATTTGCTTCCATCGCAATGACAGGTATGAAACTTGTAGCTTCCGCAGAGATGGATTACAGAAACTCTTCCATCGTAGGCCTTGCAGCAGCGATCGGTGTCGGCGTTTCTCAGGCATCCGCAGCACTTGCAAGCTTCCCGGACTGGGTAACTACGATTTTTGGTAAATCCCCTGTAGTTCTGGCAACACTGATCGCAGTAGTGCTGAACGTCATTCTTCCAAAGAGCCGCGTAGAGCGCAAGGAAGAAGAAAAACTCAAAAAAGAAGTAAAAGAAAAGATCAAACAGGATCACGAAGAGTTTGATCAGCAGTAAAAACTGAATACATAAAAAGATCCCTTTCTTATCTGGAACCGTTTCTGGCAGCCACAGTGATGGGAAAGGGATCTTTTTTATTTATGGAAAAAATTATTTACGGTATACAAATGCCGGAAGTCCGTCCTCACCAAGAGGAACATTTACATTTCCCTGGATCAGCGGTCGGGCATAGCGGACAAAATCTTCGGTGACATCGTGACCGTCAGGTGTGATCCACTCTGCCGGAACGACCTTTTCCTGGTTACAGATCTCATTGACATCCTCAAGTCCACAGACCATCTGGTAATTACCATCAGCATCGGCCTCGCGGATGAAGGAAACCATCTTTCCAGTCTCACCGTTAAGGGCAGCCTGCACGCCAAACTTACCTGCAGCAACAGCTTCCTGCTGGTCGGTGGCAGAGATCATGGCTGCACTGCATCGCTGGCTGACGTTCAGTTCTACAGAACGGGCTTTGACACCGAGACGGCTACGGACAAGATTTTCAAGATATTTGCCGCATCCTGCAAGCATCTTGTGACCGAAAGTGTCGGTTCCTACAGAGCTGTCGTATTCGCAGATAAAAGTTCCCTCAGCGTCGTGGATTCCCTCAGAAACACAGACGATAAGGTTGCAGTTTGTCTCGAATGCTTTTTCCAGATCTTTCAGAAAAGCTTCCTGGTCAAAATCTGTCTCCGGAAGATAGATAAATAACGGGTTGTCGCCATCATATTTACGTGCAAGGGCACTGGCAGCAGTCAGCCATCCCGCATGACGTCCCATGATCTCGATGATCGTCACGGATTTTTTCTCATAGACATTGGCATCAAGAGTGATCTCACGGACAGTAGATGCAACGTATTTGGCAGCACTTCCGAATCCCGGTGTATGATCGGTATGGATTAGGTCATTATCGATCGTCTTTGGCTCGCCGATCACACGGATGGAGCTTCCAATTTTGGCTGCATAGCGGGAAAGCTTGCTGACAGTATCCATGGAATCATTTCCACCGATATAGAAAAACCAGCCGATGTTCATCTCTTCAAACTTGCGGAAAAGCTTCGGATAGACCGGATCTTCGAGAGATTCCGGCAGTTTGTAACGGCAGGAACCAAGATATGCGCCAGGCGTGTGAGTAAGATACGCAAGCTTCTCGCCCGGAAGAGCTTCCTCAAAATCAAGCACACGACCAGCCAGGAATCCCTCGATCCCATTGACCATGCCGTAAACATGTCCGATTTCATCAGAATGGGCAAGTCCCTCAGAAACAACTCCATAAAGGCTGCTGTTGATCACGGCAGTAGGTCCGCCGGACTGTCCGACGATAAGATTTTTCTTTGACATTTGTATACCTCCGATTAGGTTAATAATGAATTCATTGTAGCATACGGGGGAGAAATTGACAAATGAAGATTCAGGGGCATGGCGTTTCAGATCAGCAAAAGGTTCCTGAACGCAAAAATCTCATCCTCATCCATCACCCGTTCCATTTCATTCAGATTGAGATCAGAGTGTTCGAGCTCTCGTGAAAAGCGGTAGCAGATGGATACGAGGTCATCAAAGGTGAAATGGTGGTCATTTGCGAGGTAAGTACCCACGGCGAGGTCGTGGATCATGGCTGTGCAGACGACTGCCATTTTTATTTTGGCGAAGATCTGGTCATCGTAGACGGCTCCGCAGAAGTAAGTGTAGATCCAATAAACGAGAAGCTGTTCTTCCTGGATCGTCCAGTCCGGGCAGGCTGCGAGGAATTCCTGACAGCAGCTGGTAAATTTTTCTTCGGAGTCACATGCCGTGTAGAGCGGGAGTAAGGTTTCGTGGAGATATTTCCGCCATCTTTTGCGCAGGACTTCCATCTCGGGAATGACAGCTTTCCAGACCTGTTTACGGTAAGTGACAGGATCTGTCCTGGAAGTTGTCCACTTCTGGATCTTTGCAAGAAAAGTATCTCCAACGCCGGAGCTCTGGTGGCGTGCGCGGATATCTTCCCACTGGTACAGCTCATTTTTGTCAAGAGCCAGCTGGAAATCATGTGTACAGGCAAGCAGTTTGCGGCGGCGCAGTTCCATGGGGAGGTTTCTGTCCTGAACGATGGAAATGAGGTAGTCCCTGGTATCCATCAACGCAGTAAAAAGCAGATAGTCAAAATCATCATACGTCTCTTCAGGAGTTTCTTTTTCTATTGTGACAAAAGTAGTTTTTTCCTTCCGGGAGAGAAAGATCCTTGCGGCCTCCGGGCAGGATAAAGAGAGGGAATATTCGCGCAGTCCCTCGAATTCTTCGATGTGGCGGGGATATTTCCGGCAGGTATCGCAGAGCATGTCAGGGCCAGCTTCGCTGTAGATATCGCAGAGATTTTCTTCATTTAAGAAAGCACATCGATGGTCATACTGGCGAAAAGCCTGTTCCTTCCAGTCAATATCATTATAGAGCCGGTTGCGGAAAGCACCCTTAAAGTGGCGGTATTTCTTAAGACTCCTGTCATCGATCATGATCTGCCATCCCGCACAGCAGGTGTCCGGACAGGCTCCTGCGATACAGGAAAATTCTTTATAAAAAGCAGGAAATGTAATCTGCATTTTTGATGTCTCCTTTGTAAAAAAATATACAATGAATTATAGCATCCTGACTTCTTCTCTACAAGATACTCATTCTTATAAGTATGAAATAACTATAAATTCACATCCGGTTCCATTGACGTAAAATGTGTCCTGTGCTAAGATTTTACAGAACAGACAGTTAAATCTGATAAAATGCAGGAAATAAGTCTGGACGAAAGGAGTGTATTATGAGTGGGAAAAACACAGAGAATCAGTCCAAGCAGAAGAAAAAAGGAGATATCCTTCTGACCCTGGTTCTTATTGTGGCGATAGCAGTTTTCTGTTATGCAGCCGTGAATCTTTTTCATATTTACACAGAATACAAGAAAGGAACAGATGAATATAACCACATTGAACAGATGGCAGTGACAGACCGTGCACCGGATTCACAGGAAGTGGCAGGACCGAATGCACAGCCAAAGGCCCCGATCGACGTGGATTTTGCAGCACTTAAGAGCGTGAACTCAGATGTAGTAGGCTGGATTTATGTAGAAGCACTGGATGGCATCAGCTATCCGATCGTGCAGGGCAAGGATAATGAAACATACCTGCACCAGACATACGAGAAGAACTATAATTTTGCAGGAACTATTTTTGTGGATTATGAAAACAGTCCTGATTTCAGCGACTGCAATACTCTGGTTTACGGACACAATATGAAGAATGGTTCCATGTTCGGCCACCTCAAGAAATTTGCAGAGGATCAGGAGACTTATAATAAGAGTAAATATTTCTGGATCCTGACACCGGATAAGAATTATCGTTATGAGATTATTTCTGCCTACACGACAGGGGTCAACAGTGATACCTACACTTTATTCAAGGGACCGGGCGATGAATTCCAGAGCTATCTGGAAACGATCAAGGGTTATTCAGAAATCCAGACAGATCCGGGCGAGCTGACGATCAAAGACAAGATCGTAACATTGTCTACCTGCACAGGAAACGAATCCACAAGGTTCGTAGTACAGGGAAAGAGGGACATTTCTGAGGATGCCCATTAGGGAGCAGCCTGCGGCAGACAGAAATCAAAAGAGCAAAGGGGGATTTTACATGGATGAAAAGATCATGAAATTACAGGAGCTGATCGATCAGCACGATAACATTGTGTTTTTTGGCGGGGCGGGAGTGTCCACGGAGAGTGGAATTCCTGATTTCCGTTCCCAGGACGGATTATATCATCAGAAATATGATTATCCTCCGGAGACTATCTTAAGCCATACCTTTTTCCTGAGTCATCCGGATGAATTTTATAAATTCTACCGTGACAAGATGCTCTGTGATACTGCCAGACCGAACGCCGCACATCTGAAACTCGCAGAGCTCGAAGAGGCAGGCAAACTCAAGGCTGTGATCACACAGAATATCGACAACCTTCACCAGATGGCAGGCAGCCACAAGGTGCTGGAGCTTCATGGAAGCGTATACCGCAATCACTGTATGAGATGCGGGAAATTTTATGATTTTGATTATGTGAAGCACAGTGAGGGAGTTCCGAGATGCGAATGCGGCGGAATGATTAAGCCGGATGTGGTTCTTTATGAAGAAGGACTGGATAATCAGACGATACAGGATTCTGTCCGTGCGATCTTCGAGGCGCAGGTTCTGATCATAGGAGGAACCTCTCTTGCCGTCTATCCTGCGGCAGGTCTGATTGATTATTTCCGGGGAGATGCACTGGTGGTCATCAACAAATCATCGACTCCGCGTGACCGCAATGCAGATCTTCTGATCAAGGAGCCGATCGGTCAGATATTTTCTCAGATTAAAGTAAGATAAGGGAGCAGACAGGGCATGGAACTTGTTTATGAAGTGGGGGATGTTGTAACCCTCAAGAAAGGTCATCCATGTGGAAGCAAGGAGTGGGAGATCCTTCGTGTAGGAGCAGATTTCCGGCTGAAATGCATGGGCTGCGGACACCAGATCATGGTGCCGCGCAAAATGGTAGAAAAAAATACAAGAAAATTGTCGAAAAAGATATGAACATTGACAGAAATGTGTAAAACTGTTATACTTTTCTGAAAAAGAATAACCAGGCGTGGTTTGACCAGAAAAGTCAATTTAATGTAATCCGGCGGGAATCCGGAACAGTTTATAAGAAACTGCTGTAAGTGTGCATCCGCATACAGAGTCAGCATATAGAACGCGTTGTGCAGAGGACAGAGACCCATCATGGCAATTATGGGGCTCTGTTTTTGTTGTCTTAAAGAGAAAAGGAAAGAGCGGAGAAACCATGGAAAGACAAAATGCGGAAAAAGGCTGGAATCAGCTGAGGTATGATGCACGGGTATACACGATACAGAATGAGCGAAACAGGAGAGTAGGCGCACCGGGGGAGATTCCGGATCAGTACAGATACATAGGGGACAAATGCTTCCTTAATAATGGCAAGGTACACAGTGTATCGCTTCCCGCTGCCTGTCGCGTGATCGGCAAGCAGGCATTTGAGGGATGCCAGTTTCAGAAACAGGTCAGATTTCCGGATACACTGATAGAGATCAAAAAAAGAGCATTCGCAGGGAACCGGCGTCTGAGGGCAGCAGTACTGCCGGACAGTCTTGAGAAGATCGGTGCACAGTGTTACCGGGAGTGCAGCAAACTGAAAAGAGTGGAATTTTCTTCCGGGAGCAGATGCAGGGTGATCCCGGAGGGGATTTTTGATTCCTGCCTGAATCTGGAGGAAGTCTGTCTTCCGCCACATACACAGCAGATTGAGAAGAGAGCTTTTTACCGCTGCAAGGAACTTCACAGCATTGCACTGCCGGATTCTGTCCGGGAGATCGGAGAAGAAGCATTTTATTTCTGCGGAATAGAGGAGCTGACACTTCCTTCGAACCTTCGGGTGATCGGAGACAGTGCCTTTTTCCGTTGCAAGAATTTAAGAACGGTATATGTCCCGGAGAGTGTCAGAGAGATCGGCCGGTGGGCGTTCCACGGCTGCAGCAGACTGGAGCGGATCGAGATCCTGCATGATCCGGATGAGATCGGACCATGGATCATCAACAGAAGCTGCACGATCGTCTGCCAGAAGGGCAGCAAAGTAGACGAATATGCACAGGAATTTGGCTTTACTACAGAATATGCAGAACTTTCAGAGGAACTTGATGGATAGGAACGGAAAGAAATGGAAGGATAATAAGATGTTCTTTGTAAAAAGTAGAACCAGAGTTACAGCAGCAGTCTGTATGGTGCTGTTTCTGTGCAGCTTTCTGTTATCGGGCTGTGGAGGCGGCGCTTCATCAAAAGGCGGAAACTGCACGATCTCGATAGAATGTTCCACGATTCTTGACCATATGGAGGATCTTAAGGAGACCAAGAAGGAATTTGTTCCGCAGGACGGATGGATCCTTAAGGAAACGCAGGTATCATTTAAGAGCGGCGAAACTGTTTTTGATGTTCTGAAGCAGATCTGCGGAGAGCAGGGAATCCATATGGCATCCCGTTATACACCACTGTACAAGAGCTATTATGTTGAGGGAATCAATCAGCTTTATGAGTTTGACTGTGGCAAAAACTCCGGCTGGATGTACAGCGTAAACGGCAAGTATCCGAATTATGGCTGTTCCAGCTACAGGCTTGAGGACGGAGATAAGATTGAATGGAGATACACCTGCAATCTTGGCTCCGATGTAGGAGATCAGTATGCAGAAGATGGAAAGTGACAGTTTTTCCCGGTGCCACCCCCTGCTGAACTTTTTTTATTTCGGAGTGGTACTTTTATTTACCATGTTTAATCAGCATCCGATATTCCTGGGCATATCTTATGCCGGGGCTGTCTTTTATGCCGCGCTGCTGAATGGCTGGCGCAGGACACTCAGGCAGAGTCTGCTTCTGACCCTGCCGGGGCTTCTGGTCGTGGCACTTCTGAATCCGATGTTCAACCATTATGGTGTAACAATGCTTTATTATGTTGAGAGCAGCGGAAACTGGATCACACTGGAGGCTCTGGTATACGGCGTTGTGCTTGGTGCCGTCATGTTTGTCGTGATCCAGTGGTTCAGCTGTTACAATCAGGTCATGACAACGGACAAATTTGTTTACCTTTTCGGCCGGATCATACCGGCACTTTCACTCGTGCTTTCGATGGCACTTCGGTTTGTGCCGCGTTTTTTGAATCAGCTTGGAGTTATCCGGAACGGACAGAAGGCAATGGGGCGAGATGTTTCAGAGGGAAGACTTCTGGACAGGATAAAATATGGCCTTCAGATGCTTTCGATCCTTGTGACCTGGTCGCTGGAAAATGCGATCGAGACTTCGGATTCCATGCGAAGCCGTGGCTATGGACTGCGGGGAAGAACGGCGTTTTCCGTCTATCGCTTTACAAAGAGAGACTGTTGCCTTGGAACCCTCATGGCAGGCCTTTTTGCTGTATTTACAGCAGGCTGTGCCAGTGGAGCTGCCTATGCGGTATATGATCCGAGGATCGTACTGGCCGGCTTTACCGTGCAGGGCAGTACAGCACCGGTAAGCGTTACGCCATGGCTTGCCGGAGCAACTTATCTCTGTTTCGGGATTTTCTGTTTCCTTCCGGTGATGCTGGAACTCTACGAGAGCCGGAAACTGAAACAGAGCAGGAAAAAAACAGGAACCGATATCGGAATGACTTACCGTCAGATTTATGAAGAACTGGAACAGGAAGGAAAAATCTTATGAATATAGTAGAGATACATGACTTTTGTTTTGCATACCCGGATTGTTCCAGTAAGGTGCTCGATCAGGTAAATATGGAGATTCAGGAGGGAACCCTGAATGTGATCTGTGGAAGGAGCGGCTGTGGCAAAAGCACTCTGCTCCGTCATTTCAAGAGCGTACTTATGCCTCATGGAGTTTCGAGCGGAACTGTTCTGTTCAAGGGAGAGAAACTTGCAGAAGTCGATCACAGGACGCAGAGTCAGGAGATCGGTTTTGTCATGCAGAATCCGGATAATCAGATCGTAACAGACAAAGTCTGGCATGAACTGGCTTTTGGGCTGGAGAGCCTTGGATATGACAACGAAACAATCCGGCTCCGGGTTGCGGAGATGGCGAGCTATTTTGGAATTCATCAGTGGTTCTACAAGGGTGTGGAGGAACTCTCCGGAGGACAGAAGCAGCTTCTGAACCTGGCGGCGATCATGGCAATGCATCCGTCGCTTCTGATTCTGGATGAGCCGACTTCTCAGCTTGACCCGATCGCGGCATCAGACTTTCTGGAAACGGTCAAAAAGATCAACCGCGACATCGGAACAACTGTGATCATTACAGAACACCGTCTGCAGGATATCATTCCTTATGCGGACAAAGTGTTTGTACTGGATAAGGGAACCGTTTTTCTGGAGGGAAGACCGTCAGAGATCGGTCAGAAACTGCGGGAGCAGAAGCACGGGATGTTTTTGTCCATGCCGGTTCCCATGCAGATCTACGGAGAGACCGACAGCAGTGCGGCCTGTCCCCTGACCGTCAGCGAGGGACGGCAGTGGCTGGCGGAATACTTTCATACAAAAGGAATTTCAAGGGAACTTCAGCAAAAAGCAAACGACCGGTTCCTGGCCGAGAAGACAGCACAGCAGAAAGAACAGCAGCCATCTTCCGGCAGAGAACCGGCAATAGAAATGAAGGATGTCTGGTTCCGGTATGAGAAGGACAGCCCGGACGTTGTGCGGGATCTGTCACTTCAGGTAGGAAAAGGCGAATTTTATGCACTGGTGGGCGGCAACGGAACCGGCAAGAGTACGACATTGTCACTCTTAAGCCGGGTGCGCCAGCCTTACCGTGGCAGGATCCGTCTGGAGGGCCGTGATATCCGTACCTATAAGGACAGAGAATTATACTGTGGCTGTCTTGGTGTGATGCCACAGAATCCACAGAGTATTTTTCTCAAAAAAACAGTACTGGAAGATCTTTATTCCGTCATTGGTGGAAAGAAAGAGAAGCTTTCTCCGGAATATCAGGTTCACATGAAGAAGGAAAAAGCCATCGAGGGAATAGTAAGCCTGACACGGCTTGAAGGGCTTCTGGACCGACATCCCTATGACTTAAGCGGCGGAGAACAGCAGAGACTTGCTCTTGCCAAAGTACTTCTCCTGCGTCCGAGGATCCTCCTGATGGATGAACCCACCAAGGGCATGGACGCAGAATACAAGGAAGAAATCGGCAGAATTCTGAATAAACTGAAACAGCATGGACTGACGATCTTTATGATTTCCCATGATGTGGAATTTGTCGCAGAGTATGCAGACCGCGTGGGTCTGTTCTTCGAGGGAAATGTTGTGACAAGCCAGAATACAAGGGAATTTTTTGCAGGAAATAACTTCTATACAACGGCGGCAAACCGTATGGCAAGGCAGCTCTTTCCGGATGCTGTCACCGGAAAGGATGTGATCACATGCTTACGGAACAGCAATTAGATACATTTATGGAAGAATTCTGGGAGGACCGGCATCCGGAGCATGCAGCAGATACGAAGGAAGAGCAGCCAGAGGAACCAGAAGAATACAGACTTCCCACAGACGGACTGATCATCCGGCAGATGACGAAGGAAGGCAGAGTCAGCAGGCGGACATGGTTTGCGCTGGGTGTGATGCTCCTGGTCGTACCGTTACTTCTGTATCTGTCAGTCAGGGTTTTCCACGGACGAAAATATCTGGTCTGCAGTCTGATCGTGATCGTTGCGGCGATGCTTCCCTTTTTTATGATGTTTGAGGGAAGAAAGCCGAAGGCGCGTGAGATCATGGTGATCGCAGTCCTGGCGGCGATCGGAGTGGCAGGAAGAGCGGCATTTTTTATGGTGCCGAGTTTCAAACCGGTTGCGGCGATCGTGATCTTGAGCGGTATTTCCTTTGGAGGGGAAGCAGGTTTTCTGGTCGGGTGTCTGATCATGATGCTTTCCAACATGTTCATGGGACAGGGACCGTGGACTCCGTGGCAGATGTTTGCATTTGGCATGATCGGTTTTCTTGCGGGAATCCTTTTTCAGAAAGGAATTCTCAAAGCACGGAAGCGGGATCTCTGTATTTATGGATTTTTGAGCGTGTTTCTGATTTATGGTGGAATCATGAATCCGGCAAGTGCGTTGATGTCATATGGACAGGTTACCTGGGCAAGTCTTCTGGCTTTTTATATTTCAGGAGCACCGGTCGATCTGGTACATGCCATCTCAACAGTGATTTTTCTGTGGTTCTTAAGCCGTCCGATGCTTGAGAAACTGGAACGCATCAAGAAAAAATACGGGCTGGTGGAGCCCTGAAAAGAGGCAGAAAGTGATCAATATCAGTCATCTGCTTCCGGATGAGGAAATGAAAGAACTGATCCGGGAAACAGGAATGGGAGTGGAGAGCATTGATTTTTCCATCTCCGACAATCTGGATCATCTGGAAGAGACGATACAGATATACAGGAAAAAATTAAATACATTTGGGAATCCGCCGCTGACACTTCACGGGCCTTTCCTGGATCTGAACCCGGCTGCGTTTGACAGCCTGATCCGTGAAGTAACGATGACCCGGTTTGCACAGTGCTATCAGGCGGGGAAGGAACTTGGAGCCAGAAAGATCATTTACCATTCCGGAATGATCCCCTGCGTTTATTTCAGGGAAGGATGGGCAGATCAGGTAAGCCGGTTTTTCTGCGAGTTTCTGGAACACAGAGAAGGACTGGAAATCGTGATGGAGAACGTTCTGGACGAGGACTGGGAACTTCTTCTGGATGTATACAGGAAAGTAGATCATCCGGACTTCCATCTGTGTCTGGATATCGGGCATGCGCACTGTTATTCAGAAATTCCGGTTCTCACCTGGGCAGAAGAACTTGCACCTTACGTCACGCATGTTCATGTCCATGATAACTGCGGTGACCGGGATGCACATCTGGGGCTTGGAAAGGGTACCATTCCCTGGCAGAAACTACAGAACCTGCTTCCACTTACCAAAGAGAGAAGCTGGACGATCGAATGTTCACGCAGAGAGGATGTTCTTCTCTGCTGGCACAGAATACGAGAGGGCAGAGTATGAACAAATTAAAACAAAGAGGACTTACATTTCTGGTACTGCTGACAACAGCAGGAATGATGACAGGATGCGGTGGCAGCAGTACACCGGATCTGGAGAAGGCACTTGCAAAAACCGCAGAATATGAACAGAAGACAGTGACGTCTCCCGCATCAGATTCCCTGGGCGGTGAGTGGACAGTGATCGCACTGGCGCGTTCCGGTGAAAAGGCAGAGGACAATTACTTCGAGAAATACCGTGCAAATCTGGAAAAGAAACTGAAAGAGCAGGACGGTATCTTAAGCGAAAACAAATATACAGAATATTCCCGTGCAGTACTGGCACTTTGTGCGATCGGGGAAGATCCGTCAGAGATCGGCGGCTATGATATCCAGAAGCCGCTGGAAGATTATGAGACCGTTGTCTCTCAGGGACTGAACGGAGCTGTTTTTGCCCTCCTTGCCCTGAATGCACAGGATCCGCAGGCGAATAAAGACGGTGAGGTTCAGAAGAAATATCTCGACTATATTCTGGAACAGGAAAAATCCGATGGAGGTTTTTCTCTGGATGACAATGCCGTAGAGGGAGATGTGGATCTGACGGCCATGACGCTGCAGTGTCTGGAACCGTATCAGGAAGAAGAAAACGTAAAAGACACCATAGACAGAGGCGTAGAGTTCCTGGCAGATGCACAGGATGCAGACGGAGGTTATACCGCCTATGGAGACAAGAGCTCCGAGTCCGTTTCCCAGACGATCATTGCCCTGAGTACCTATGGCATTGACTGCAATGAAGATGAGCGTTTCCAGAAAGACGGAAAGGGACTCTACGATACTCTTATGACCTATTACCAGAAAGACGGAAGCTTCTCCCACACAGAGGACGGAGACAGCGATCCGATGGCGACGGACCAGGCATTCTGTGCGATGGTGGCATATGAGCGCTGCCAGAACAAAGAAAACAGTTTCTACAACATGACAGATCACAGATAAACGGAGGAAAAGACATTGCCGGAAAAAATAACACAGCTCCAGAAGGAACTCGAGACGATCATCAAAGGAAAAAAAGCAGTTACAGACAAGATCATCATGGCAGTGCTGGCCAGAGGCCACATTCTTCTGGAAGACGTGCCGGGTGTCGGAAAGACAACGACAGCGCTTGCCCTGAGCCGCCTGATGGGAATGGAATTTAACCGTATCCAGTTTACACCGGATGTTGTTCCGTCTGATGTCACCGGATTTACCATGTATGAGAAACAGACCGGCCAGTTCATGTACCGTCCGGGTGCGGTAATGTGCAACCTCCTTCTTGCAGATGAGATCAACCGTACTTCCAGCAAGACGCAGGCTGCACTTCTGGAAGTAATGGAAGAGGGAAGAGTGACCGTGGACGGAGAGACCCATGAAGTGCCGCAGCCGTTTGTGGTTCTTGCGACAGAGAACCCGGTTGGTTCTTCCGGTACTCAGATGTTACCGGAATCCCAGCTTGACCGTTTTATGGTCAGTCTCAGCATGGGATACCCGGATCACCAGAGCCTGGTAGAGCTTCTCCGCGAACGTCAGAAAGTCAATCCGCTGGAACTTGCGCGGACTGTCATCACCAGAGAAGAAGTCCTGAAACTTCAGAGCGAAGTGCAGGATGTGTATGTGGCAGACGAAGTCCTGGATTATATAGCAAAACTCGCGGAAGCGACCAGAGAACATGAAATGATCGTCCTCGGCTTAAGTCCCCGTGGAACGCTGGCATTGTGCCGTATGGCAAAAGCGGCAGCCTACATGAGCGCAAGAGACTATGTAATACCGAAGGACGTACAGACGGTATTCAAAGACGTGGCAGCTCACCGTATGGTCCTGGATTCAAGGGCAAGATATCAGGAAAAATCCGCCCGTGAGATCCTTGATGAGATTCTTGCAGAAGTACCGCAGCCGAAGGTAGAAGGATGATGAAAAGCAGGATCATGTGGTTTCTGTGGATCGTTCTGATGGCAGGAGCTACCGCATATACCGGTTCCTGGATCTTTGTCGTACTTCTTATGATCTCGGGCATTCTTCTTGTCTTTTCAGCAGTCACAGCTCTGTTCTGCGGAAAAAAGATGGAATGGAAACTGAAACTTCCAAGAGCGGCCCAGAGGACAGAATGTTTTAATGGAAACCTTAAGATGCAGAACAATTCCATATGGCCGGTATCCGGAAGCTGTACACTGCACTGGCAGAATCAGTTTACCGGAGAGAAGGGAGAGATCCCGCTTCCGTTTTCCCTCGGGACCAGAGAAACCGGAACTGTGGGATTTCAGGCGAAGAGTAACTGGTGCGGCTGTATTGAGTTTGGATTTTCACAGTGGAAATGCAGAGATTTCTTTGGTGTGGCGGCTGTGAAACGTGTGGCAGAAGTGAGCGGCTGTACCGTAGTGATGCCGGGGGAACACAGGCAGGATTTTTCTTTCCTTACCAGAGAGGGCTTTGATATGGAAAGTTTTCGCTATTCCGGCAGCCGTCCGGGAGATGATCCGGGCGAGACCTACGATATCCGCGAATATCAGCCGGGAGATTCCATCCGTCAGATCCACTGGAAGCTTACGGGCAAGCTGGATGACATTATGATCCGGGAAAAAAGCTACCCGGTCGATGATACCGTTCTGATCCTGGCCGAAAGCTGGCAGGAACACAAAGACCCGGGAAGGGCAGAGACTGTGGCAGAAGTTTTTGCCTCAGTTCTTCTGGACTTTATAGATAAGAAGATTCCCTGCCAGGCAGGAATCTACGACCATCAGACAGGCAGGTTCCGGATACAGAAAGTCCGGATACGGGAGGATTACGAAAACGTCCTGTATCTTTTTCTTCGCAGCAGCGGACAAAAACGAATGGCTGTACAGGGCTATCTTGAGAACTCCGGCACACAGAGCTTTGCAAACTATATTTACATAACCGGGGATCCGGATGACAGAGAAGCGGAGACCTTGAGACAAAAAGGACAGGTAACAGTCATAGGCTGCGGAACCGGCAGCCCGGACAACGGAGGAGAACACATAACATGGAAATATGGATCACAGAATCCGGACAGCACCCAAAAAGAGAATACAGAAAACAACTGTCAGGTATCCTTCTGCAGACTGCGCTGATCTGGCTTGTGGCAGGCTTTGGGCTGATCCTGTTTCTGGAGCTTTTTTCGGAGCAGGTGTACAGAGTGCCGGTTCTTTTAAGTGTTTTTGTGGTCACTCTGCTGGCACTTGTCACAGCCAGAATTCCCAAAACGGGACTGGCAGTCCGGTGCGGAAGCGCACTGGCCGCTGTGCTCCTGCTCCTGCTGTTCCGCAGAAATATCCTGGACGGAGCGGCACTCTACTGGAATGACGCGGCAGATATCCTTGGCAGCAGAGCGGGAATCTACCTGAACCGGTATGACACGACAGCAATTACCTCGGGAAACAGCTCCCGGATAATGTTTCTGATCGTCCCCGGAATAATAGCGGCGGTTCTGGGACTCATCATTCTGAAGTACAGATGGTGTATACTTACCCTGCTCTGTGCGGCTCTGTACCCGGCGCTCCTTCTTCTTACAGAGGGCGTACCGGATCATAAGGTCTGTTTCCTTTTTTATCTGGGACTTCTTCTGAAACTGAACTTTATGCTGACATATTCCACGAAGTCAGATGGGAGGGCGCAAAGCTCCCGGGCTTTCTGGGAGGGCGGCATTCTGGCACTGGGCGTGATGCTTGTGGCAGGACTTCTGGCTGCACAGATCCTTCCGGAAGCAGACTATTCTTCCATGGAGATCGTGGCAAAGGCAAAAGAAGAAGTTCACACCGGCATAGAGAATCTGCGCTATAAGAAAGGTGAGATTAATTCACTCCCGAACGGCAGGCTCAAAGAATGTGCAGCCTGGACGGCTTCGGACGATACTGCACTGCGCGTGACGATGGAAAATCCGGATTCTCTGTATCTGCGCGGATTTGTGGGAAGCACCTATAACGGCTCCGAATGGAAAAGCATTTCCACCGGGGATGCCTATAAACAGAAAAATCTTTTTTACTGGCTGCATCAGGGTGGATTTTATGCAGAAACACAGCTGGCGCAGGGCGGAAATCTGGTCGGAGATGATACGCTTTCAGGGAAGATATCTGCACTGACGGTTGAGAATCAGAAGGCAGACAGCAGATACCTCTATACACCTTATGAACTGGCAGAGATCCCGGAGGGATATGACGGGGAAACCCCGCTTACCGACAGCACTCTGGGAGCAAAAGGTCTGTTTGGACAGAGAGACTATACACTCCGGACCGACAGAAACCTGGTCGGAAATTTCACGACACTGGGCGCGAGAGTTTATCAGACCCTTGCATCAGGCGAGGGAACCGATTACCGGGATGCGGAAAGCTACTATAATACCTTTGTATACAGTCAGGATACAGACCTCCCGGCTTCTCTGGAAACTCTTTTCCGGACAGAACTGGGAGACGGAGGAAACCGTGAGCAGGGACATACCGATTATTATACCGCGATTACAAGGATCCGCGCATACCTCGAAAAAAACATGACCTACAGTACGGCTTCAGATCCGGATACGAAGGATGGAGACTTTGTGGAACATTTTCTGACAGACACAAAGATCGGACACAGTGTTCATTATGCATCTGCGGCGGCACTGATGTTCCGCTACTATGGAATCCCGTCCCGCTATGTAGAAGGATATCTTGTCACACCGGAAGATGTCAGAGACAAAAAATCCGGGGATACCATAGAGATTCCGGGCAAAAACGGCCACGCATGGACAGAGATCTACATTGACGGACTTGGCTGGGTTCCGGTCGAAATGACACCGGAATATTACAACGTCATGAAAGAAGCAGACTTAAAGACAGGTCTGGAAGCTCAGGGCGCAAAGGCGGCAGCAATCCCTGAAACAGAGGAAGAACCGCCGATGGAAGAAAATATCCAGACACACTGGAGTCTCAGACTGGCACTGTTCGGGATCGAGAAATTCCTGATCCTGCTTCTGTCGGTATTTGACATATTCTGTCTGATCTTTATTCTGACAGTCTGGATCCTGAGATTCCGGGCAGGACAGATCCGAAAGCGCAGATTCCAGAGCGGAGACGACCGAAGTGCAGTCCGTGCCATGGCAGGATATGCAGAACTTCTCTACCGCCATGGACCGAAACTTTATTCACAGAAGACAAGAGAGACGTATCAAAAGATATCCGTGATCGGACAGCGGGCGGCATTCAGTCCGCATCCGGTATCAGGAGAAGAACGCCGGGAAACCGCAGCCTGTATCAGAACCATGCAGAAAGAACTTAAGGCAGCGACAGGCTGGTATGAGAAATGGATCATGAAGTATATCGAAAGGCTGTATTAAAGGGTAAGCATGAAAAGAAACAGTAAAAAAAATAAAAAAAGATTTTCCAGGATCATCCCGGCACTCTGGGGACTTGCCTGCCTTTTGATCTTCGCAGGAGTTCTTTTTGCCGGACTTGGAAACTATCACAGAGAAATACAGGAAAATCCGATACAGGGGATCAGTGCCGGAAGCTCCTTCAAAGGCTATCTGGGAACCGGTTATGCCTATGCCGGGCAGCAGGAAAATTCACAGAACGGGGACGAAGCCCAGGGAGAACAGGCACAGCTTCTCGATGAAGAAGAACAGCAGGAAGATTCCGAGACGGAAGAAGCCGGGGAGACTGAGGAAGCAGACCTGACAGACGGAGAGAGCGAACAGAACCAGAATGAACAGAGCCAGCAGGAACCAGATGTAACGGAGACACCGGAAACCTCTTCGGGAGATGACGGCATACAGAGCGATGTAGAGGAAAATACGATTCAGTATGACGGTGACCAGGAGGATTCCGATGAATCCGACGAGGGCGAACCGGAGAGAGATGACAACCGGAACCAGGAAGGTGCGGAAGTACCGGTCACCCCGACTCCGCAGCCGCCGTCAGAGGACGAGGACGAAGACCGTTATCCGACGATCGCGACAGATCTGACAGACGGAGAGACCGTCAACGCCGCTTATCGTACCTTTTATGTACAGGCGAAAGACTGGTATGGAAACAGCCTTGGCTCTACTTCTCTTGAAGTTTATGGCAACGGACAGAGACTTTCAGTCAGCGGCGAGCCTTCTCAGGGCGTGCTCGCGTACCGTCTGGATCTGGAAGAAGATGCGAATACCATAGATATCAAGGCAACCGATACAGAAGGCTGGAGTACCACACTGCCGACGTTTATCATTTACAAAGGCGAGGAAGGCGGTGCGGAACCGGCAGGCTCTGTCAGCATCAGCATTGAGGCCGGAAGCGTAGGACTTGGAACGATCCTTCCATCGACTTCTGTCGACTTTTATCAGGGAGAACAGCTTTCTTCCGTGGTACTGAGACTGTTACAGAACAGTGGACTGGACTGGAGAAATGACGGAGATGCGACAGGAGGCTTTTACCTCAAGGCGATCGGACGTGGCGGGATCACAGCAGGCGCGGCGATCCCGGATGATCTGATGGCGCATCTTGAAGCGGTCAACTGTCAGCTGTCAGGACACGATGCCAACTGGCTCGGTGAGTTTGACTTTACAATGGATTCCGGATGGCTGTATTTTGTCAACGGAGAATATATGAATGTCGGAATGTCGGCATATTTTCCGGCAGACGGAGATGAGATCCGGATCCGTTTCTCTCTGTACTCAGGTGCAGACGTAGGAGCCGGAACAAATGGCGAGACATGGGGGGACTGGTAAATGAACAAAAGATTTGTAATGGGAACACTTTCGGCAGTGCTTCTGGCAGGAACAGTGCCGGTCTGTGAGGCAGGTGCGGCGGAGGAACCTTCCGGCAGCCAGGTCGCGGAATTTTCTGAACTTTCCGATGATATAAATCAGGAAAATACAGAAGAAGTGGTACCAACTCAGGAACCTCTGGAAACACCGGAACCCGAACCGACAGAAGAGCCGCAGCCAACGGAAGAACCACAGCCAACGGAAGCACCGCAGCCAACCGAAAGCCCGGATCCGACCGAAGCACCACAACCGACCGAAAGTCCGGAGCCGACCGAGGCTCCGTCTCCGACCGAGACACCGCCACAGAAAGAATGTGCGCTGCATCTCACAGAAGTCAGAGCCATCCGGACAGCGGACAATCAGGTGGTTCTTCTGTATCAGGCAGACGGGGAAGGCAAGGTCTGTATTTCGGCAGTCCGCGAAGGCCAGCAGCCGGTATTTGATTTTGAAAGCACTGCCCGTCCGGTTGAGACCGGAGACAATCAGCAGTCCGTAAACGTTCCGGCAGATGCCGCCTGTGAGATTTATCTGCTTGTACAGGATCAGAACGGCAACAGAATGACAGAAGCACTGAAACTTTCTCTGGCAGCAGCCAGAAAGGTACATGCGGCAGTTCATACAGAACCGGCAGATGCCACCGTTGCCGTCCACAATGAACTGGGACAGGAGATCAAAGGCTCCCGTGGAATCTATGCGCTTTACAAAGGCGAGAAGTATACGATCACCGTTTCAAAGGACGGCTATGAGACAAAAACAGAAACCATAACAGCAGATACAAAGACAACACAGTACAGGATCTCCCTGACCGGTAATGATGCAGAGCTTAAGCATCTGTATGTTTCCAGCTCAGACACCTACGGCAAAGGAATCCTGAAGCTGGATCCGGCATTAAAAAAAGACCATGACCGATACAGCGCCACCTACGACGGAGAACGGCAGAGCCTGAACCTCTGGCTGGAATCTGCCTCCGGTGCCACAGTAAAGGTCTATGCGCTCAGCGGGATCAAAGCCTCGACCGTGCAGAAAGATGAGACCATCAAAGGTACACAGGACAAAGAAAAACATCCATACTGGAAGATTTATTTTGCTTCTCAGGAAAAAGAAGCAAAGCTCCGCGTTCATGTGACCGCACAGAACGGGACATCCAGAGATTATTATCTTACCCTGAGCCTGACGGACAAAACAGCTCCGGTGCTCAAAAAAGTCAGCGCCAGCAGGATTTCCGAAGATAAGGCCTCTGTGGTATACAAGACCAGCGAAAGAGGAATGTGTTACTACCAGGCAGGAGAAGCCGGAGCAAAAATCCCCACACCCGATACCAAAGGGGCAGGCGAGGAAGTTTCCGCCGGAACCAACACCATCACACTGACCGGACTTACCCAGGGTCAGAAAGACCTGGTGATCGTAGTCAAAGACACAGCAGGAAACGTCAGTGACCGTCTGGTGATCCGGATCCCGGATATTAAGAAAAAGGGGCAGACCCAACAGAATAACGGTAACGGTACAAATGTCGCACAGAGACCGGGATACGGCGGCAACAAATCCGAAGCGGTTCTTCCGGGAGGCCAGAACAATGGAGAGGGCTCGCTGGACAAGCTCAAAACGGTTCAGGCAAAAGAAAAATCTTCCGGATCCAAAACGCAGAAGGACGGAGAGGACACAGAGCAGAGCGGCAAAAAGAAACTGACTGTCCATGAGAAACCAGCATCCAAAAACAACAGCACAAAAAACACCGGAAGTTCAGACAAACAGAGCAAAACCGCAAAAACAGACAAAACAGCCAAAAAAGCAGCCGCAGCAACAGCTTCTGCGCCAAAGGGCGGCGGGAAAGGCGGCACGGGAGACAGTTCAGCGGCCGGCGGGAAACAGACCGGAAGCGCCACCGGCACCGTGGGAAAAATCTCCCACACCTGGAAGCACATGCGTCTTCTGACCAGGACACTTCTGGTGTTCGCACTGGCAGGAATTCTGTATCTCGGATTCTTTGCCGGAGCCAGACGACATTACAAAAAACAGAAACTGAGTGATCCGATGATATGACAGAAACAAAGATAAGGAGGGAATTTATTTTATGAAGCCGATCATGAAAAAATGGCTGACAGGTCTTCTGTGTGCGTCACTTCTGGCAGGAAGCGCGCCGGCCTATGGAGCAGATTTCAGTGCAGAAGCTGACTTTTCTTCGGAAATCTCCGTAGAAGAAACACAGGAAGAAGACCAGACAGAGCCGGAAACACCGTCTGAACCGGAAGCTCCGGCAGAGGTCGATCTGGAACAGCCGGATGATTTCAGTTCACAGGACGGTCAGGACACTGCGGAAACCCCGGATCCGGATGCACCTTTCGATGACTTCAGCGCCGATGATCTGATTTCCGATGACAGCGAAGCACCGGAAGTGCAGATCACAGATGAGACCGAAGATCAGAAAGAATATCTGACAGATTTAAACGTCTATACCGGAAACGGGGTAAAAGACGCTCTGAAACTCGACAGAAGAGAAGACATGGACGAAGAATTCGGCGGCAGAGTCTACACCGTAGAATATGGTTCCAACTATAACTCTTCCGCACTCTGGATCAGTGCCAACCTTGCAGAAGGCGCACCGGAAGGATCCACTGTGACACTCTCCGCATGGAATCTGTCAGGAAAACAGGAAACAAAAGAGATGTCCGCCACTGCATACACAGACGGACAGAGATATTCATTTTCGGATATTTTTGCTTCCGGCAATGGAAAAAGAGCCATCTACACCATCAAGGCAGGAACCGAAAGCGACAGCGTAACTTATAAACTCGTAGTGCTTCGAAGACTGGACCTTTCTTCGATCAGATGCTACCTGCCGACCGATACCGACATGGCAAAAAACCTGATCACAGATTTTGACACCTCCGGAGTGACAAGAGACTACGAAGTGTCTGTGACCGGAACGGACAAGGTGAAGATCAGGGCAGTACCTTTCGGGGAAAACTGGTATGGTCTCACCATAAACGGACAGAGCATTTCATCAGGAGATCCGATCGAGATCCCTCTGAACGGAGATTCGACGGAGATCGCCTTTGAGATGAAAGAGGATGGAACCTATGCGGATCCGGACTGTCAGGAAAAAACCTATACCTCTACAGGAAGCTACAAAGTCACCGTTCAGAAACAGCTCAGCGATTCTGTGACATTTCAGGTGACACCGCAGGATGCAGTCATCAGCGTTTACGACAAAAACGGAGAACGCATGGAACCGTCACAGGATTCTGCCAGCACATTTGCTTCCCTGATCAAAGGCCAGGAGTATACCTGGAATGTTTCCCACTATGGCTATATTTCACAGAGAAATACCTTTAAGGCAGGAGAACAGGCTGAGATCACTGTAGAACTTAAGAAACAGGATGCCACCCAGCCGGAGATTACCGACAATGACTGGACTAATTTCCGGAACAGCGAGAACAATAACGGAATTACAGGCACATCCACACCGACCGATACATCTTCGACCGTGCAGAAATGGGCGATGCGCATTGGTGTCGGCCAGGAGGCATCTGTCACACCACCGCTGATCCTGGGAGGCTATTTGTATGTGGCATCCGGACAGTTTATCTACAAACTCGACAAAAATACAGGAGATATTGTAGCAACCAGTGAACCGCTCAACGGAAATATGATCTATGCGCTGAATCCGCTTACCTATGCAGAGGGAATGCTGTTCGCCCAGATCGGTGGCGGCCAGATTCAGGCAGTCAGTGCTTCCACTCTCAGATCCGTCTGGATCAGTGAATCGCTGGGTGGCCAGACCCTCTCTCCGATCACATACAAAGATGGATATATCTACACAGGAACCTGGAATTCCGAGACCACGGCAGGCTCTTATTTCTGCCTTTCCGTGACCGATGAGGATCCGTCAAAAGGTGATGAAACCAAGTACTGTACCTGGAAATACAACCACAAAGGCGGTTTTTACTGGGCAGGCTCCTATGCGTCCGGCGATTATCTCGTATTCGGCTCCGATGATGGTTCCGGAGAAAAAAACTATACCAGCACGGCAATCCTCTATTCTGTCAACACCCATACAGGTCTCCTTCTGGACAAACTGACAGGACTTAACGGAGACATCCGTTCCACCGTAGTTTATAACAACGGATACGTCTATTTTACAACAAAAGGCGGCTACCTTTACCGTGTGGCGATGAATACGGACGGAACCTTTGGCAGAGCAGACAGTTACAACCTCGGTGGCATGGCAACAGCAGCCCCGGTAGTATACAAAGGAAGAATCTATGTCGGTGTCTGCGGACAGGAAAGCCACCGGTTTGACGCCGATGCGGGACATCATTTCGATGTTCTGAATGAATCCGATGCAGGACTTTCCCTGGCATATGAAGTTTCGATTCCGGGATATCCGCAGGCAGCACCGCTTCTTTCTACTGCATACGAGAATCAGGATTTCAACGGGGACGGACAGGCAGACGGACGTGTTTACCTGTATTTTACCTACAATGCCAGACCGGGCGGACTCTATATGCTGGCAGACGAGCCGGGACAGACCTCTGGAAAAGCAGAAGAACTGTTCCGTCCGGGAAGTGACCAGCAGCAGTACTGCATCAGTACGATCTGCGCTGACAGAGACGGAACATTGTACTACAAAAATGACTCCAACTACCTGATGGCAGTCGAGACAAACGGTGCATATCTGGACAGTGTGACTGCACAGGCAGACAATGGAAAAGTAACCTGGGACAAAGCTTTCCAGCGTTCTGTAACAGAGTACACCATAAGAACCGCAGAAAATGCCTCAAAAGTAACCCTGAATTTCAAAACCCCGGCAGGATGCACCCTGACGGTCAATGGAAAAGCTGCCGGAAATACATATACCGCAGATGTAAGCTCCGGAAGCGCGGAAGTTACGGTCGTGGCAACTCTGGCAGGAAAGAGCAGAACCTATACGCTCCATCTGACAAAAGACCAGGGAAATACAAACCTTGCGAACCTGACCGCCAGCACCAGCAACACTTATTCCGACAGTACGAAATGGCTGGCACTGACACCGGCATTCAGCGCAGACAAAATCAGCTACCGCGTCACCTATCTGGGCAGTTCTTTCCTGCGCATCTATGCAGAACCGGCAGATCCGTCTGCAGACGTGACCATAGAAGCAGGAAAAGGCATCAGTAAGGTAATATACAAAGGAAAGGTGACAGGAAGTGGTCCTGCAGTCCGGCTTGATGCTTACTTTGACAGTGATGCTTCGATAGAAGAAGCACAGGTAAAAATCGTTGTCACAGCAAAGACAGGAAAGAAAACAGAATACACGCTGACCATTCAGAGAAAAGAGACGATTTCCACACCGACACCGACGCCGACGGTAACTCCCACACCAACGGCGACACCAAAGCCGACCCCTGTGCCGGAGAAATTCGGGGCATGGAAAACCGTATCAAAAGCAACGGTATTTGCACCGGAGAAACAGCAGCGAAAAGGAACAAAGGGAACTGTTCAGACCAGAACCGTCGGAAGGAAGCTGACCCCGACGATCCGGCTCAATACTACGAATATTAAATTACGGGTAAAACAGACGACAGCCCTGGTAAAAGTCAGCGGGCTTGCGAGAGGAGATTCCATCCGTTTCTGGACTTCCTCCAACCGGAATATTGCAACGGTAGATTCCAGAGGCAGGATCACCGGAAAACGTGCAGGCAGGACCAGAATCACAGTGACACTCAGAAGCGGCAAAAAAGCGTACATCAATGTCACAGTGCAGAAGTCCATAGTCAGAACCGAAAAGATCACAGGTCTTCGCTCTTCCCAGACCATGAAACGAGGAGCGAAGCTGACCCTGAAACTGGTTCTGACACCACTCACTTCCCAGGAGAAGATCACCTATAGTTCTTCAAACAAAAACGTGGCAGTCGTTTCTTCCAGAGGTGTGATCACCGCCAGAAAGAAAGGAACCGCAAAGATCACAGTAAGATCCGGAAAGAAATCTTATGTGATCAAAGTAACTGTTAAATAAAATTGTGACCGGCAACAAACAGATGTTACTGTTCACTCCGTTCACAGCAACTTGGTCAAAATGCATTCCAAATCACCTTCGGTGATGGCATTTTGCCCCGTATGTCTCGGGATTTTGCCATATTCATGGCAAAACACCTCGCGGGATAGTGCCGTGTGAACAGTAACAAACAGATACTTAAAATTATAAAATAACCCGAAAATGCCTTGAACCAAAAGAGAAAGAATGCTAGTATAAAACAAAGCATATTTCTCAGAAGTTCAGGGCATTTTTGCCGTCTAATTATTTTTTCTAAAATCATTTCAGAAATCCATGCTTTTAAATTCCAGTTAAAACAAAAAAAGCAGGGGTTCGAAGTGAAAAGGAAAACAGTACATCACGTTCTGAAACTCCTGCAAAAAAACAGGAGGTATGCCTATGGCAAAAAGAAAGAACCGAAAAGTTACTGCAAGAAAAAACCACAATACAGGGAAGCATCCGGCACCGAACTTCCTTGTATTCTACAACGGAACCGAAAGGAAAGAAGACAGCTGGGTCAGTTACCTGTCAGAATCCTACGAAAACCTGACCGGTGAGCCGAACCTGGAATTAAAGGTGCTCACCCTGAATATCAATGAAGGCCACAACAGCCAGTTACTGGAGCAGTGCCAGATTCTGAGAGAATATGCCCAATATGTAGCAAAAGTGCGGGAATACGCAGGAACCACCGATCTGGACACAGCTGTAGAACAGGCAGTCAACGACTGCATCCAGAACGGAATCCTTGCAGAATTCCTTCGAAAAAACAAATCGGAGGTGATCGCAATGAGTATATTCGAATACGACAAAGAAGAGGAAGAACGAAAACTGCGAAAGGCAGAGTACGAAGCCGGAAGAGAAGCCGGATTGAAAGAGGGAATACAGGAAATCGTTCAAAATATGCTTCGGGCAGGGGAAACACCAGAGAAGATAGCCCGATATACCGGTTGTGAAATCCAGGAACTGGAGAAGATTGCAGAAGCGCTTCAGACTGACGAAGCGGTAATACAGGAATGGACCAGTTCAAAATCATAAAATAACCCGAAAATGCCCTCAACCAGAAGGAAAAGGGTTTATCTAATTGATAAAAACTCTTGAGAAGCGCACAAAAATATGGTAAAGTATAAACAATTGAATAAAGAAAAGTAATGAAACAATTACCGGTTTTGAGTTCCCGTGCAGGTTTCTGTTTCGGGCTAAGAGGGAATCAGGTGAGAATCCTGGACAGTCGTGCTACTGTATTTGTTTAGATGCTTTATATGCCATTGTACTTTTGTATGAGAAGGGAAGCATTGGAACTGCATAAGTCAGGATACCTGCTTAAAGCTGCTACCAGTTATTACACGCAATGATAAATGGAGTGGGATATTGTTTTGTTTGTGTACCCAAAATCAGGTACAGACAATAATATCCTATATCAGAGATATTGCGGTAGCAGCAGGTAATGTTTGGAAAGAAGAAACATAAGGCGTAATATCCAATAATCATGATAACCGGATATTGCGCTTTTTATTTTCCATATATTACCAGAAAGGAAGAAATATTGAAAAATACAGTATTGGTCTGGCGGGCAGATGGAGACAGGATTTATACGAAAAAGGATGCAGGAAAAAACATCCAGAAAAATATGGTAGTGGGAACCGGCTACAGATCTATCGGAGAGGCGGCTTTTTGCGGAAATATCAAACTTCGCAATCTGGACTTAAATGAACAGGTAAGAGAAATCCAAAGGAATGCTTTCCTGAATTGTACCAGTGTAAAAAAAATTTACATGCCGGGTGTTCAGAAAATACGTCAGAACGCCTTTTCAGGCTGTGTGAACCTCCAAGGTGCAGAACTTACAAAGAAGATGCTGGTAATGGAAAGAAATGCTTTTTCAGGATGCAAAAGACTGACCAGAGTTCAGCTGAGCAGAGAAAGCAGACAGAAAAAAATCGAAGACGAAACTTTTCGGGAATGCTCAAGCCTGAACTCTGTAGAAATGCCAGATGAAATTATTGAGATTGGAAGAAATGCATTTTATAAATGCACGGATCTGGAATCCTTTTTCTTTCCGAAGAGTCTCAGAAAGATAGGTGAGGAGGCTTTTTACCAGGCTGGTCTTCAGGAAATAGAATTACCGGATGATCTGGAGGAGATAGGTCCGAGTGCTTTTTTGAAATGCAGGAAACTGGAATATGTGAGAATTCCCCAGAATCTAAAAATAATCGGGAAATGGGCATTTCATGGCTGCGACAGGCTGAAAGTTCTGGAGATTGCTCATGATCCGGAAAAAATCGGAGAGTGGATCGTAAACAGGAGTACACATATCCGCTGTCACAAAGGAAGCAGGATGGATCGTTACTGTCAGGAAAACGGATTTCAGACAGAATATTTCTGACAAAATAAATGTTAAGAACTTGACGATACAGAAGTGAAGTGATATATTAAAAATATAACTGAACACAAATAAAAGGTATGTAGTGTCTGCAGGGGCAGACAGTAATCGGAAGCCGGTGAGAATCCGGCACAGCTTTTCTCTGCTGTGTTAGAGCATACAGCTCTTAAGTCAGCATAGAGCATATCTTGAGGAAGCCTATAAGAAAAGATAGGGTTTCTTTTTGTATGCAAAAAAGAAAGGAAGAGTGAAATGAAAAGAAAATGGCTCAGTGTGTTACTGGCGGCAGCAATGGTCACAGGAAGCGTGACTCCGGCATCCGCTGTATTTGCAGATGATGATTTTTCGGATGCAGATATCGTGCTGGAAGAGGGAGAACAAGGCGAAACAGAGGATGCAGAAGTAGAAACAGATGTTTTTGATAAGGAAGATTCAGAAACAGAAGAAGCAGATATCTCAGATGTATCAGAAGCAGAGACTGACAGTGATGACAGCACGGAGGAGATTTTTACTGACGAAGCTTCATCTGTGGCAGATCCGTTTTCAGATGGAACAGACGAAGCTGCGACAGAGTTCCAGTCTCTCGGAGAGAATCAGGTGGCACTTCCGGATTATATTTTCGGGGGAACCTGGAATAAGCAGTACGATGTCCTTTATCATGAAAAAGGCAAAGAATATCTGTACAATGGAAAAACAGTAGAATTTCCGGATGAAAATACTGTAAAGGTCGGGGATGATACATATGAGATCCGAAACAGAGAAACAGAAGTAACAGTGGTCACAGATGACACAGGCAAAGTGACAATATCACTTACAAACCTTGCAGCTGGCGTATATCAGATTCCCGGACAGTGGAATGCAAGCTGGGGTGGAAAGGCTTATGCATCTTATCAGACAGATATTTCCGGAAATGAAAATGTAACGTTTGGAGATCTGACCAGCAGTGCTTCTACGGCAACACTTACACTGGAGGGAATCGCTGCCGGAACCTATCATCTGAGCGGCGGTGTAATTTATGAAAAAGCCAATCAGTGGAGCCCGGGAACAGATTTTGGGGATGGCAAAGGAACTGTAACCGCAAGAGAGTTTGGATATCTTCCGGATATTACATTTACTGCTGGTGCAAAAGAAGAAGCAGATGAATATCTTGGTGTAAATGCCGGATCAGAGGTTCCGGACAGCTTTACAAATGACCTCTGGACACAGTATGACTTCAAGGAAATGAAGGTCGGAGATAGCGTAAAACTGATTCCACGGCGTGTAGAAGAGGCGATTACGGATGCGATTGGCAATAATGTCCAGCTTCCACATTTTAATTATGAAATTATCAAAGGCGATTCTGTAACGCTGGATGAAAGTGACAATTCCAAAGTGGTTGTTAGCGCCCAGAAAGAGGGAAACACTGTTGTAAAAATTACATATGATGCACTGGAGCATTCGGGCGGAAAACATTTTGATGCAGTCGATCCGGTCAATACAGCATATGTTGTTTACAGTGTAGGTGGAAATGAAAATATTTCCATTAAAGATAACATTGTATACAAAGATGCAGACAAGAACGACGATTCAGATGTTGTATTCCGTTCTTATGATACCGTATACTTTACCGAGGGTGACAGTACTCCGTTTACACTTAAGGCTTCCGCAGAAAATGCAGAAAGCATTGTTGTTAAATGTAATGGAATCACAGTACCTCAGAATGGAACAGAAGGAACCTATACACTTCCTCTTGAGAACAGAAGCAATATCATTGAGATTACCGCAAAAGCTGCTGATGGAACTACAAGAAGTAAATTCCATGTGCTGGATGCCAGAAAGATCAGAATTAATGTAGAGAACGAAACACATGAAGGAGAGATTCTGGAGGCAGGGGATACGGCGAAGATCAGTTTCACGGGAATTACCATGCCGGTGTATAAGCTGGCTACAATCTACAATCCATGCTTTACATCTTCCTGGGGAAGCGAATCAACTTATGTACATTATACTTATGGAAGTACTGAATACAAAGGACACTGCAGCCAGTGGGATCTGGCAATTCAGAACAGTTTTGAAGTAACATTCCCGGAAGCAGGAGAGTATACCTTTGAAGATGGTGGAATCTACAGTCAGTGGTGGGGATCTGTATTAGGTTCTGACAAGACAACAGATAATCCTGGAGAGCCAAATCTGAACGCGCCGATCTGCGAAGGTGAATTCAGTTTTATGCCGGATTTTGATGTTACTGTTGCCGAGAATACAAGAATTAATGTTGACAGTGTAATTTTGAACAAAGAAGAGCTTCAGCTGGAAACAGAGGATACAGAACAGCTTACTGCCACGATTTTACCGGAAGCTGTCGCAGATAAAGCAGTTACCTGGAAGTCTTCCAATGAACAGGTTGCAACGGTCAGTGATAATGGTCTGGTTACCGCAGTTTCCGCAGGAGAGGCTGAGATTACAGCAGAAGTGGAAGGAAAAACAGCTGTTTGTAAAGTTACAGTAACACCGGAAGCGGAAGTGAATATTACTGCAGCAGTGACACCGGAAAAAATATACGACGGCGATGAAGTGACAGTAACTCTGACAGGTGTTCGAAGACCAAAAGAAGTTTCCAAAGAGAAAAATCTCTGGGATGAATATACCGGCTATACTACAGATATTCCAGGACTGGAAAATATCAAAGGTAATATGGAAACCATTACATTTACAGTGCCGGAAGGAACCACATCTGGAACTTATACATTAAAGAATGGATATTATTTTGCCAACTATGGCGGCGCAAAAGTACAGGGCTACTTCATTGTCGGAAATACAGAGAAGAAATTCTATGAAGACAAGATGCCGGAAATCAAAGTGAATATTGTCAACCGTGAAGAAGAAAAGAGACAGGAAGAAATCAATAAGCTTCGTGAGAATGCTGTCAAAGAACTGGAAGCGTCTGTAGACTATACGGATTACAGAGAAGATGAGCAGGAAATGATCAAAGAGATCATTGATTCAGCAGAAGCAAAGATAAACACTCTGGAAAAAGAAGATGAAATGCAGGCTGTTGTTGCAAAGGCACAGAAGAGAATTTCATCTGTAAAAACAGCCGCTCAGTACAAGGAAGCCGAATTAAAAGTTGTCCGTGCAAATGCCAAAAAAGAACTGGACAATTACAAGAAACTGTCAGATTACAGAACTGCACAGAAAAAAGAACTGTCTGCAATTATTACCAGGGCAAAACTGAACATCAGCGAAGCTGACTCTGAAAAAGAAATCAAAAACATCGTTGCGGCAGCAAAAGCTGAGATGAACAAAGTAGCAACGGACAAAGCTCTGTCTGCAAAGGAAAGCAAGCAGGTTGTCAGACTGATCGTAACAACTTCAAATTCAACAGCTTCTCTCAGATGGAACAAGATCACATCTGCAGCAGGCTATAGAATCTATGGTTCAAAATGCGATGCAAAACCGCTCAAGAAACTGATCGCAACAGTCAACGGCAATACATTGAGCTGGAAACAGAGCAGACTTTCCAAGGGTACAAACTACAAATATTATGTAGAAGCCTACAAGGTTGTAAACGGAAAGAAAGTAACAATCACAAAATCCGATGTCATGCATGCAGCTACCACAGGCGGCAAATATGGAAATGCGAAGAGTGTATCTGTCAACAATGCGCAGGTTTCTGTAGCCAAAGGAAAGACTTATACCTTAAAGGTAAAAGTCACAAATACCACAAAGAAACTTGCAAACCATGTCAGCCTGGTAAGATACAGATCCAGCGATAATGCAATTGCAACAGTAAGCAAAAACGGAACCATCAAGGGTCTTAAAAAAGGTACCTGCTATGTATACTGCTATGCAGCAAATGGTTCCTATAAAACAGTAAAGGTTACAGTGAAATAAAATGTACAGAAAAAGCAGAAAAATTCTGGCAGTGCTGCTCACGATGGCAGTGCTCTGCTCCGGAAACAGTATAGCTGTATCTGCACAGGATCTGCCTCAGACCACAGAAGGTCTGGGGCAGACTGCTGTAGAAACAGAGGAGATTTTTGAAGAAGAAACAGATGCAGACAGTGATGCGGAGATTGAGGTACCGGAAGAGACGGAGACTGAAATTTCCCAGGAACCGGGTCTTGATACGGAAGAAGCGGAAGCAGAGGAAATACAGAACATACAGGAAGAAACTGCTGACGGAGCACAGGGGCTTTTCAGTGACGGAGTAAGTGCCGGAACAGAAGGGATTTTTACGGCAGAAGAGGAATCACAGCCGGAAACGGAAGCAGTAGACGTTTGTTTTTCTGTCTCACATGATGCGGATTTTATCAGTCAGGGTGGGAAGCTGTCCTGCCCGGTCTGTCTTACGAAACTCAGGGTTCCTTATTTTGATCTTGCACTTTATGGTATGCAGAATCTGTATCTGTCATCAGGAAAAGATGAAAATGGAAACAGAATTCCAGGAACAGTGGAATCTGCCAGAAATAAAGTAACCATGCTCCATCTTTTTATCTATGCGACGGAAGTACTGTACTGTGGAGTCAGTGAAGAAAATGCCGGAAAAGGATATCTGAAAGAACAGGGGATTCTGGGAAGTGATGTCCTGAGATATACGGGAAGTGCAGGTTCCATTTATTTTACACAGTTCTGGGGAATGGATCAGAACTTCAATTATTATCTCAACTATGAGTATCCAGTGGATTCGCCGGGACTGGGAGCAACTGCCGATCAGATCGTACTGAGTGATGAGGATGTTATTACGGTAGGACATTTTTCTGACTGGGGATTTTATTCAGATCCGTCAGCAGGGTTCAATTATCTCAAAATTGACTCGGATGCTCTTTTTGCAGAAGCGGACAAATCGAAGAAAAACTCAATTTCCATAGAAGTTTATCGCACCGGAAGCGGAGAACAGTACATGACGGAGCAGAAAAAGCTGACAGGTGAATATAAGCTGTATTATACACCGGCAGATGAGCTTCGAACTGGCAGAATCAATACTTGGAAGTATCTCGGCACAACAGATGAGAATGGAAATCTGTCTGTAGATCTCAAAGACTTTTCTATAGGTAAATACTTTATTGGAATAGAAGGCCAGCCGGGACAGAATACCGGGGCAGTCTGTTCTGCACCAGGAGGTGTCTGGCTGGATGTCACAGAAAAAGAACATGTCTTTGACGAAGGAAAAGTAACAAAAGAGCCAACCTGCGTGGAAGCAGGAGAAAAGATCTACACCTGTACGGTCTGCGGAGCAACAAAGAAAGAGGAGATTGCAAAGACAAATAAACATACCTATGACAAAGGTGTAGTGACAAAGAAAGCGACCTACACAGCAACAGGCGTGAAGACTTATACCTGTACAGTCTGCAATGCAATAAAAACGGAAACGATCCCGGTAGTGAAACACAGCCATAAATATGTATGGAAAACAATCTCCAAAGCAACCGTATTCCAGCCGCAGAAACAGAAAGGAACCTGTTCACTCTGCAAGAAGACTGTGACCAGAAACTATGGAAGCAAGCTCAAAGCAACGATCAAACTGAATGTATCTTCCGTTACCCTGCAGAAGAAACAGGCAACAAAGAGAGTCAGAGTAAGCATGGCAAATGGAGACTCCATCAGATCCTGGGTTTCCAGCAACCGAAAGATCGTGACCGTAGACAAAAACGGTCTGATCAGAGCACAGAACCGTAACGGAAGTGCGAAGATCACGGTAACTTTAAAGAGTGGAAAGAGAGCCGTTCTGAAGGTTAAAGTTCAGTCCGGTAAAGTCCGCACAACAAAGATCAGCGGTCTGAAATCTTCCATGACTCTCAAAAAAGGCCAGAAGACAACACTGAAACCAGTGATCAGCCCACTGACCTCCACAGAGAAAGTAACTTACGTAACATCAAATAAAAAAATCGCGACAGTTTCCTCCAAGGGCGTTATCACAGCCAAAAAGAAAGGAATCGCGAAGATCACAGTAAGATCAGGAAAGAAATCTTATATGATCAAAGTAACTGTTAAATAAACCAGTATATATAATGTCATTCAGACCGGAGCCATCTGCAGGCTCTGGTCTGTTTTTATCTGCCCAGAAGGTTATATTAAATATAGAAGAGATGAAATTTACATTTGATTTCTGCGGTTCTATAATAATGCTCGAAAGGGGCGGTATTATGAGTACCATATTTCCAAGAGAAGAAAAAGCAGAGCAGATTTTTGACAGAATTCTTACAAACCCAAATGCCTGCGAGCGGTTAAAAAACACCTTCTTTGAGGCGATACCATCCGCAGAAGAAAGCGAAGGTGCCGGGACAGACATTCCGGGAACGGTTTTTGCGGCGGCTTTGTTCAATGCCTATGAGAATAAGGATCTTTCCGCTTTTCTCATGGCAGTCTGTAACAACAGCGTTTTTGACCTTCTGAGGAATTCCTTTCTGATTCCGATACGGTTCAATGACAAAGGTGTGGAGAATCCGGTTCTTCTCACAGATGATAAAGGAAATCTTCTGAATGAATTCAAAAATCATCTTTACGAGAAAAAATACAAAATGTTCCACAAACTTTATGAAGAGCAGGATGAAATACCGGATTATCAGATGTATATGGCAGATGGATTCCGGGAAAATCACAGTTATACAGACAGTGGTGAAATCGTAACCGAAAAGATTTCAAAACACACAGGAATTCTCCTGATGTTCCGTTTTCCGGAGTCCGTAAAGCTGGACATCAACGAGGACAGAATCTATGCAGTTGTGTGGGATTTCCTGATGCGTCTTCAGGAGGAACTGCCGCGTGCTCTGATGTACTATGGAGTCAGAGATGAGGAAGGCAGAGAAAAAAATACGGCCACGTTGGGAATTTTTCTCCCGTTTCATCATTTTGAGAGAAAAATGGAAAAAAATATTGAGATTGCAAATGGTATCGGACTGGGATGCCGGGAATACATTCTGGCTGAAATAAACAGACAGGCAGGGAAGTGAAAACGATGCAGCAGATCATCAGAAAAAATCATATGGATATCGCCTGGCATGAATATACAGATGAAAACGGGGCAGATGTTCCGGTAACAGAGGCGAGTCTTACAGAAAAAGCATCCATCATCGGCCGTGTGGGAATCATGCTTCTGTCATGCGGAACCGGCGCATGGAGAGTCAGAAGCTCCATGAATACGCTGGCAGAAACCATGGGGATCACCTGTACGGCAGATATCGGCCTGATGTCGATCGAGTACACCTGTTTTGACGGCGAAAACGGCTTTACACAGTCACTGTGTCTTACCAATACCGGAGTAAACACTTCCAAGCTGAACCGGCTGGAGCATTTTATCCGGGAATTTGAAATCGAGGGAAAAGACATGTCTGGAGAGAAACTGCATTCTCTTCTGGATGATATCGAAAGAATACACGGACTGTATTCACCGGTCGTACTTGGATTTGCGGCGGCGCTTGCATGCTGTGGATTTACGTTCCTGCTGGGTGGCGGTCCGATTGAGATGTTCTGCGCTTTTGCAGGAGCCGGGATCGGGAATTTCCTGAGATGCAAACTGACAAAGCATCATTTTACTCTGTTTCTCTGCATCGTTTCTTCTGTCTCTATGGCCTGTCTGGTCTATGCCGGATTTCTGAAGATCGGTGAGATATTGTTCAGTATTTCCATTCAGCATGAGGCGGGATACATTTGTGCCATGCTGTTTATTATTCCGGGATTTCCGTTTATCACAAGCGGAATTGACCTTGCCAAGCTGGATATGCGCTCTGGAACCGAGAGACTGATGTATGCGCTGATCATTATTCTGGTTGCAGCAATGTCCGCATGGATCATGGCACTGCTTCTGCATCTGAAGCCGGTTGATTTTATTAAATTCTCCCTGCCGGCAGAGATGTGGATCTTATGCAGGCTTGTAACCAGTTTCTGTGGAGTGTTCGGTTTCTCGATCATGTTCAACAGTCCGGTCCGGCTGGCAGCATCAGCAGGAGTGATCGGAGCGGCTGCCAATACGCTCCGTCTGGAACTTGCAGATCTGGCAGGAATGCCGCCTGCCGCTGCCGCATTCATCGGTGCGCTGACAGCCGGCCTTCTGGCATCCATGATAAAAAACAAAGTGGGTTATCCGCGAATCTCCCTGACGGTTCCCTCGATTGTTATCATGGTACCGGGGCTGTATCTCTACAGAGGCTTTTATAATCTTGGGATAATGTCACTTGCCACAGCCGCTTCCTGGTTCGCCGCCGCGATTCTGATCATAGCGGCTCTCCCCCTGGGACTCATCTTCGCAAGGATCCTGACCGACAGAACCTTTCGATATTGTACCTGATTCGCCAAAACTCCCCCGGTCAGATACAGAAAAACGTAATAAATAAAACGAAAATGCATGAAAGTCTCGCCCCTTTTTTCGAAAAAAGCAAGAATTAATATAGAAAAAATTGACGCTTTCAGACAGAAATGCTATAATAGGCTCAACGACATAACCAGGCGTGGTCTGACCGGAGACGGTCAGTTTGTGGAAATCCGGTGCGATTCCGGAACTGTTTTTGCTGTGTGAGATATTGACGCGGAGATATTTTAAGTCGGCATTACCAGCGCGTTGTATAGGACAGAGACTCATCTATATTATGAGACTCTGTTTTTTGTTGCCAAAAATAATTCACAAAAGGAGGAGCAAAGTGAAGAAAAAAGAACTTTTAAAGAGATTGTCAGCCATCTCCATGGCAGCGATGATGGCAGTAACAGCGGTACCGGCGAATACCTTTGCTGCCGATATCGAATTCTCTGATGGAGAAGCAGAAACAGCAGAAGCACAGGAGGACAGTGCAGATATTTCTGTTGAAGAGGATACCGGCAGTGCAGAAGCGCAGACAGAGGACTTCCAGGCAGAAGAACCTTCTGAGGAAGCAGTAACTGTTAATGAGGAGAATGCGGACTTCTCAGCAGATGCGGAAGATGCTTTATTCAGCGATGGCGCAGAGGCAGTGGGAGATGCCGTTGGTGATGCGAAAGTTGCAGCAGATGAGTATCTTAAAAACAATTATGTAGATAATAATAAGATTATCACAAGTGGTGGCGCCGGCGTTGTTAAAAGCCAGGATGGTCTTTCTTATTCAGTGGGACTTAAAATACCGACTAGTGGTAGTAAAATTAGTAGCCTGCGTTTTAAAACAGAGAGCTCTTCTTCAAATTACAGAGTGGGATGGTATATTAACAGTGACTGTCCATGGGTGAATATCGGAACAAAAAAACCTGCCAATCTTGGAAGTCTGAGTATTAACCGGCCAACAGCAGAGCAGGGAGCACAGAGCTTCCAAGCAACGCTGCGACTGTTTTCCGCTGATACATCGACCGATGTGATCAACGATGAAGCACAGGCCGCTACCGCTGCTCTTGCAACACAGGAATTTACCATTATCATAGAAGCAGCAGAACCGAACTATACTATGCGTATAAATGTAGTCGATGAGGAAGGTAATCTGATTCCGGATGCAATCGTAACACTGGAGAAAAACTGGAATGCAGTTGCTCCGAAAGCTGACGGCTCCTATGACATGGAAAAGGGTGCAGGATACAGCCTGACTGTCAAGAAAGACGGATACAACGACTACACAGAAAGCTATTTTACCTTCAATCCAACAGAGGTAAATACAGTAAAAACCGTTACACTGAAGAAAATCGTTACAAGAAACATCAGATTCAATGTGACCGACAAATCCGGCAATCCGGTCAATAGTGCCAAAGTGAGTGTCAAAAAAGGATACTATAGTACGGTAAATCCGGAATCAGACGGAAGCTACAATCTCATAGATGGAACTTCCTACAACTATACCGTAGAAGCACCAAATTACAAAACTGCAAGCAGCTCCTTCACACCGTCCGGGGACCAGACCATTGATATTCAGCTGGAAAAAAATATTACAGATTATAATGTAAAATTCAATCCGGTAGACAATGACGGCAAAGCCATCGAGAATGCATCCATCAAGGTAACCTATGAAGAGGAAGATCCGTGGGATGAGGATGAAACAGAAACAATTGAGCTGAAAGCAAACGAAGATGGAAGCTACACCATGAAAAAAGGTGTGACCTACACCTATACTGTCAAAGCTTCGGACTACAAAGATGTAACAGCTACTTATACACCATCCGGTGATGACGAGAATGTATCCATTGATGTCAAAATGGTATCAAGCATTGACCCGGCAGATGTAGAAACCGTAAATGCCATCAAAGAGAAGTTTGACAAAGAAGTGGGAACACTCCGTCCGGATTTTGCATCCTGCAAGAATATCTGTGATCTTGTTAAGACCAAAATCGAGGCACTTGGCATGGATACAACAGGTGTGACGGTTTCTGTCAAATCCAGTGATGACTCAGACACCGTTGCAACAGATGGAACTATTCATTACTATGCACAGGCACCGAATTCATTTACAGCAGTCAATTCCAAAAATATAAACCTTGTTTTTGTATTCGAGAAGAATGGTGCAAAGGCAGAAACAGCTGAGAGCAGAGCAACCATCGGCTGGGATCGTGACTACTTTAATACACAGATGGCAGCAGATCAGGAGAATCTTACCTGGGACAAGATCAAAGGTTCCAATACAGATGCGGCAGAAGTAACTTCAAATCTGACACTTCCACAGTGCATGAGCAGCAGTGTAAACACTGCATGGTCCAAGATTACATGGACATCCTCTGATGAAAGCGTAATCAGCTTCAAAGACACCGGCTGGGGTTCTCTGATTGATGCAAAAGAAGGTGTGGTTACTCCGCAGCAGGAAGATAAAGAAGTGACCCTGACAGCTACCTTTAATGCAAATGACAGACTGTTGAACGGATATGTAGAAAAAGTATCTGATTTTGCAACTCTGACAAAAGAGTTCAAAGTAACCGTCAAAGGAACCGGCATATCCAAACCTACCGAAAAAGAACTTCAGGCAATTCTTGACCAATATTATACAGCAGATAAGATTACAGACTCTAATACACAAGGAGCAGTTGATCTGGAAAACTGTACCTCAGACCTTCAGCTTCCGAGATACACGAGGATCACAGATGCGAATGGTGAAAATGTATTTAATAACAGAGAAATCACAGTAACATCAGATAATGCTGCCATTACAGTCAATGGTTACAGAGCTGCGGTAGATCGTTTTGCTTCAAATGATGATATTAATGCAAATCTGATCGTGACCTTTACCCGTGATGGAGTAACTGCGATCAAGAAGATTCCGGTTACAGTCAAAGCAATCACAGAGGCAGAAGTTCAGGATCAGTTAAATCTGATGGAACTGGCAAAGGCTCATTATTTTGACGGAATCAATGACGGACAGTATGCAGACAAAGATTCCATCACAGGAAATCTTCATCCATTCCAGGAAATGATTCTTGGAGAAGACGGAAATCCGAAATGGATCTATAATTTTGATGACAAGACCGGCAAGGGTATTATTCCGGACGATCAGTTTACAGATCCATGGGAAATGGAAGGTGCAGGATACAACAAATTCAAATCTTCCAACAATGCCGTAGTAGGCCATGAGAACCTTGTTGTAACAAGAAGAGAAACCGACACACAGATTACGATTTCTTCTGTACTCAGCAGTGAACTTTACAGAGAAGCTGCTGCAAAACATCCGGATAATGCAGTCCTTCAGAAACTTTACAAACAGCCGGTTTCTGTAACCGTTACCATCAAAGGTACCAAATCCGCAGCAGAAGGTCTTCAGAAACTGATCAGTGAGGCACAGACACTTCTGGATGGAATGACAGAGGGAACAGAAGCAGGTCAATATCCGGAAGGAACAAAGGCCACACTTAAGGAAGCTATTGACACAGCAACAGCAGTTCTGAACAAAGAAAATGTAACAGAAGAGGAACTGAGTGAGGCCACACAGGCACTTCAGAAAGCTGTTGATACAGCAAAAGATGCACAAAATACAGCCGTTGCCGAGGTTAAGATCAGAGTCAATATGGCAAACCAGCCAGCAAGCCTTCGGGATCTTACTGTCACAGCAAAAGACGCAGCTGCTTATGGATACGAAAAACCAGAAGCAATGAAGAATCAGGTAACTGTAGTAGATGCGTTATATACACTGCACAAAGCAATGTATGGAGAAGCATTTGATGCAGATCCGTCCAGATATCTCAACGTGGGAACAAACGGATGGATCAATACCGTTTTTGAAGATACAACAGGAAATGTCGGCTATTATGTAAATAACGAATATCCGGTAGATGAAACAGGTATGGGAACTGTCGCAAATACAACCGTACTGCATTCAGGTGATGAATTCAGTATTTATCTGCTTGCAGACACAACAAGCTGGAGTGATGAGTACCTGTACTTTAAGGATGTTCCGACCGAAATCTGTGCCGGAAAAGAATTCCAGGCAGTACTCTATGGAAGAAATATGATGTCAGCAGGTGCGTCTGCAGAAGCAGGCTGTACTGTGGAACTGAAAAATCTTGATACAAATGAGACAGCAGAATTTGTAACAGACGCAGATGGGGTAGCTTCCCTCAAAGCAGACAAAGCCGGAAACTACCAGCTCACAGTAACAAAAACACCATACACATATTTTGTTGCTCCACTTGCCCAGTTTGAAGCAAAAGAACATGTCTTCGATGAAGGAAAAGTAACAAAAGAGCCAACCTGCGCAGAAGCAGGAGAAAAGACTTACACCTGTACAGTCTGCGGAACAACAAAGACAGAAGAGATCGCAAAGACAAATAAACATACCTATGACAAAGGTGTAGTGACAAAGAAAGCAACTTATACAGCAACAGGTGTGAAGACTTATACCTGTACAGTCTGCGGTGCGACAAAGACAGAAACAATTCCGAAACTGAAACATACACCGAAATATGTATGGAAGACTGTTTCAAAAGCAACGGTATTCCAGCCGGAGAAACAGGTCGGATACTGCGTATACTGCAAACACACACAGACCAGATACCATGGAAGCAAACTCAAAGCAACCATTAAACTGAATACAACCGCCATCACTCTGCAGAGAAAACAGGCAACCAGAATGGTCAGAGTAAGCATGGCAAACGGAGACTCTGTCAAATCCTGGGCTTCCACTAATACAAAGATCGTAACTGTAGACAGAAACGGTCTGATCAGGGCGCAGAACCGTAATGGAAGTGCGAAGATCATCGTAACCTTAAAGAGTGGAAAGAGAGCAACCCTGAATGTCAAAGTTCAGTCTGGCAAAGTCACCACTACAAAGATCAGCGGTCTGAAATCATCCATGACTCTCAAAAAAGGCCAGAAGACAACACTGAAACCAGTGATCAGTCCACTGACCTCCACAGACAAAGTAACCTATGCAACATCAAATAAAAACATTGCAGCAGTTTCTTCCACTGGCATTATCACAGCCAAAAAGAAAGGAACCGCAAAGATCACAGTAAGATCAGGAAAGAAATCCTATGTGATCAAAGTAACCGTAAAATAATATATGCAGCATTCAGACCGGAGCCTTCCACAGACTCCGGTCTGTTTTTGTCTGACTGTCCGCTGCAGGTTTGCCATTATAAAATGGACATTCATCCAGAGATGTCTATAGACGAGTCTTTCAAAAAACGGTATACTGTCTGTAGAAATCTTATTATCGGGATGAAAGGAGCATGGAAAGTCTCATGTGGGAAAAAATCAACAACTTTTTGAAAGGGCAGATTGTAACCTCGATCATATATATCGCCCTTGGAGCGTGCCTGGCGTTTATGCCTGTGAACACGATCAATGTAATCTGTAAATTTATATTTGGAATTCTGCTGATTCTTGTAGGATTTTATCATATCCTGATCTATATTCTGGAGAAACTGAATTCCACGATTCTGGATCTTTTTTCTGGCGGTGTTCTGATGGTTATCGGAATTTTCCTCTTCATGAATCCTCAGATCGTGGTCAAGCTCCTGCCGATCCTGCTTGGAACTTTCATCCTCGTAGACAGCATCTGGAGCCTCAAAGGAAGCCTGAAACTTAAGAAAAACGGAAGCGGATTCTGGAAGATCCTTCTGATCGGAAGCCTGATCTTCATCGGGCTCGGTGTTTCCCTTGTACTCAATCCGTTCACAATGGTAAAATACACGGTAATCTTTGCAGGATGGATCTTCCTCTGTAACGGAGTGGTAGACCTCATCTACCTGATCCTCCTCCGTCGCGGTCTGAAAGAACTCAAACAGGAAACAGAAGCAGTCGATGCAGACAGCGAGATCATATCTGATGATGCAGAAAGTTCTGCACAGCCAGAAGAACCGGTCGTACCGGAATACGCACCGTGGAGCTCACGCAGGAAGGCAGAGCCAGCAGACGATTTATCTGACAGTGAGGAAGAAACTTCTGATAAAGAACCTTTCGACAGCAATGCTTATGACAGGGAAGTTTCCGGGATGGAAGAATCCCTCGATGTTGTGCAGGTGAGAGAAGAAGAGGTTCCGTTGGACGAGTCGACAGAAGAGATGACTGAGCAGGAGAATGATCCGCCGGCTGCCAGAGGAGCGTACGTAGTATCCAAGCCAACCGTAACCGATGATGATCTTTCCGATACCAAAGATGAGAACCTTCTTGGTCTGATCTCCCGTAAACGAAAGAAAAATAAGAGCGAATAAAAAGATGACGAGACATAGACGAATCTGTTGTATACTGCTCGCATGTATCTGCTGTCTGTGCTTTTCAATTACATGTTATGCGAGGGCCGGCGGCGGATCTTCAGGAGGAAGTTCAGGGGGAAGTTCCGGTGGAACATATCATTATAATAATGAATCAAACTATACGGATGACGAGAGTCCGGGTGGATGGTCGCAAACGATAGTTGGCTGGATGGCAATGGCATGTTTTGCCGGGGCTGGAACGATTGCATTTCATTGCTATATTCAAAAGGCAAAATACAAAAGTCTTCAAAAAATGAAGAAATTTGAAAAGCCGGGCGAAGACTGGAATGCAAAAGAAATGCAAAAATATGTGGAGAATGCATATTTTGTTATTCAGGAATGCTGGAGGCTCCTGGATCCATCTTATGCAGAAAACTATCTGAGTAAAAGTCTTGCCCAAAGTTGGACTACAAAACTTGAATGGATGAAGGTTAAACATGAAAAGCCAATACAGAAACGAGTTCAGCTCCTGAGTGTGACTCCGGTATCTGTGTGGGATGATGAAGGTGAAGAAGATGCCAGTATTGTTTATCTGATTCATGGAAGAATGATTGGATATTATATCAATACAGATACATTAGAGGTTGTTCGTGGAAAAAAGATTCCGGAGTCGTTTTATGAATACTGGACATTTATACGTGAAGACGGAAGATGGGTGTTGAATGAAATTCAACAAAAAGATGAAGTTGATGTGCATGAATTGTAAAATGTACATCAATTTTTTTATATTTTTATATCTTGAAAAAACAACATATTTCTTGATTTTTTATCATAGTATAAAAATACCAACAAATCTATAATAAGGACAGGTTGAAAGAGAACAAATCTTACAAAAAAAGGAGAGACAAGTACTATGAAAATGAAAAAACTCACAGCAATGGCAATGGCAGCATTAACAGCAGCAACCATGATCCCGTCCGTACCGGTTATGGCAGCAGACGGCGGAAAGGTTTACTATCTGAACTTCAAACCAGAAGCAGATGAAGCTTGGCAGAACCTGGCAAAAGCTTACACTGAAGAAACAGGAACAGAGGTAACAGTTGTAACAGCAGCATCCGGACAGTATGAGACAACACTTCAGTCTGAAATGGCAAAGAGCGATGCTCCGACACTGTTCCAGGTAAACGGACCGGTTGGACTTAAGAACTGGAAAGATTACTGCTATGATCTGACAGATGCAGAGATCACAA
>OGJJ01000113.1_pt1 | contig 73356 bp, 69 predicted proteins | sample 1572081 | NCBI WGS metagenome assembly OGJJ01 (sample SAMEA2582122, study PRJEB24529) | metagenome | biome: Human gut stool | place: China | collected 2011
TCATTCTTCTTGAAAACAAGAAGGATAAGAACAACGAAGACACCATCCAGGTGCTAAACAAGGTACAGGACAGACTCAAATCTATTCTGAACTTCGTGTAAGGATAAAGGATAGAATTATGAATGAACATCAACGAAACATCGTCTTACAAGAAAACTGAAAGGCTTCTCTTCAGGCAATTTTGCTTGAAAAGAAGCCTTTCTTATGTGGAGCTTCAAGTAGGATTCGAACCTACGACCTGCTCATTACAAGTGAGCTGCACTACCGCTGTGCTATTGAAGCCTTTGGGAGTTTGATGGGGTTCGAACCCACGACCACCAGAGCCACAACCTGGCACTCTACCAACTGAGCTACAAACTCCATATAAACTCCAGATGGATTCGAACCACCACCTCCAGATCTGAAATCTGGTATGCTACCAATTACACCATGGAGTTGTTTTTTAACTTGTCACCCCAGAAGGAATCGAACCTTCGCTAACAGGACCAAAACCTGTTGTGCTACCATTATACCATAGGGCAAGTTGAGTTCGGGAGGTAGGACTCGAACCTACGAAGTCATCAGAAAGCGGATTTTTTCGCAAGCTCAAGGAACTCCAGTCCACCCTCGTTGCCACTGGAGCACTCCCGATTTTTTAAGTGGAGCCTCGTGGATTCGAACCACGTTTTCGGGATTTTCAGTCCCGCGCATACACCAAGTCTGCCAAAACTCCTTACTGATGTTGCCCCAGATGGAATCGAACCACCACTTGCAGATCCAGAATCTGCCGCACTACCGTTATGCGATAGGGCAAGTTTGCGGAGGCTAAAGGATTCGAACCTTTGAGACGTTGCCGCCTGCCGGTTTTCAAGACCGGTGCAATAGACCAACTCTGCCAAACCTCCAATGTTGTGACTCGTGAGAGACTCGAACTCCCGACCCCGACGTTCGTAGCGTCGTGCTCTGATCCAACTGAGCTAACGAGCCAAAGTGCGGAAGCAGAAGGATTCGAACCTTCGGAACCTTTCGGTCCGGCACGTTAGCAGTGTGCTGGTTTAAGCCGCTCACCCATACTTCCTTGTTTTGACGATGCAAAGGTAGAAAGGGAGAATGCAACCTTTTTTCGTAGCAAGAAAAAATTCAAAAAAAAATAAAAGTTTTAGTGGAATCAAACAATAATTGCCATTTTTGTATGCGGATATCCAATATGAATATTTCGACACAAAAATGGCAATTATTACTAAAAAAATCCGAAGTCTGTTACCTTACAAAGAAGGTTTCGACCAACGAACACAACTGTTTATCAGTTAAATTATCAATACCTACCTTATCAATCAATGCATATTCTTCTTTCTTGTTGGTAATTACGAATTTGCGTTCTTTTCCTTCCACTTCACATAAAAGGTGATAGTTACCTTTGTACGCCTTTTCTACACGCACATTCTCAAAAATAGTATCACCAATTCTGAACGAAACATTCTTTCTTTGTTCTAACAATCCCCACTCTGCCAGATGATTGTTAAGGGTGGTTTCTACAGCACCTATCCAACGCTGACTAACTTCGCATTCTTCTGCAAAGTGCCTGAATTGGCCAATGGCAGAAGCAACCTCATTTATGATAGTTTCTGCCTTTCTGATACCGTTATCTTTGCCAAGAGCCAAAGCGTCTTCAAGAGTCTGACCTTGAAGTTTACCCTGCATCATCAGACAATGCATCTTCTCAGGAAGGAAACCACCGACATTGAAGATATAAGTCATATCGTATGCCGGAGAAAGTTGCCATTGACCGCTTTCGTCCATCAGGAACGAGAAGTTCTTGTTGTGATCATCCGTATTGTTGGCAAGAATATTGAATACCATTCTGCGAAAGACTTCCTCCTGGGTACTTTCCGGTAGGCGCATCTTGCGACAAACCATCAGCAACTTTTCATAGCTGTCGGCATCAGGATATAGAGCTGCCAATGTCTGCATGTGCAATTTGCGTTCTTCATCACGATCAAAACGATGTGTAATGAAATGCTTCTGACCTTCCACCTCTATAATCTTGCAAGGCATCATGTTTATACCTGCAGCCATGGCCATTTTATAGTAAGCCATTTCCAATTCGGCAGACGAGCGTTCTGCATCGCCAAACTTCAGTATGCAATAATCAAAGCCCTTGTGACCGGCAATCTGTCCACTTCTGATTTCTCCTGTTTTCGGATTTATCGCTATGATTGCCTTAGGTTGGCGACCGCCAGCAGATGTTCCGACAGCTATCAACGACTGCATGGTCAGCGATTCGTCTGGCATAAGTCTTACATTCTCACGCTCAACGAATATTCTCTGTGCCAAATCTGTCAATGCTTTCATATTCAGCTTTTCCGACTTTCTGATGCCAGAGGATTCGGGGATAAACTCCAAAGCTCCCATACCTCGCTTACCTATAAACGACAGAATTTCAAGCGGAGTAATTTCCTGATTGCGAATACCATTCTGTATGCGCCAACACTCAAACACCTGGTTACCCCAAGCGTCAGGCAAAGAGTCTGCAAGAAAAGGAGGCAGTTTGCGGTAAAGCTTTGTTTCCCTGTCACCCATGATGGGACGTCGGCTGGCAGGTGACTTGACAGAAGCTACAAGTGGGAACGGATCAAGTCCTCCACCAAGGAAAGCTGGATTATACTCGAAAAACGAAACGCCTTTCCTTGCATCCCAGGACAAGCGACCGATTTCCTTGTCCCAAAGCATTATTTTCAAAGAACTTGCTATCATGACTTCTTATGTCTAATTCGTTGAACTTTCTTTTCTTCCTTCACAAGGTATGCAGATGGCGGTAAATCCGGCATCAGTTCGTCAAGTGCATCTATCTGACCGATTGCCTTCAGCAGCAAAAGGAAGGTGCCGAGCGACACATTGCCCGATGTACCATTCTCAAACTTATGAATGGTAGTGATTGTAATACCCGATTGTTCAGATACCTCTTTCTGCGTCATATTACTACGCAGACGGTAATCCTTGAATCTTGCACCAAGAAGTTTTACCAATTCTGGTATAGAATACTCGTAATAATCAATCATAATTTGTTATTTTAATTTATACTATAATATAAGTTAAACGAATAATACAGCTATATATTATATTCTACTTATATTTATAAATGCAAAAATACTCATTTCTTTTCAAAATCCATCAATTAGCTTGAAGAAAATCTGATTTTTGCATTCTTTTTAACCTTTTTACAAGGAAAAAACTCAATAGTAACAAAAAAGCGACCCGAAGGTCGCTCGTTATAAAGAGAAGGATTTACTTATCCTTCTTGGTCTTAGTTCTCTGAGATACTGGAGTTTCCTCCTTCTCTTCTGCTTCATAGAACTTGGTTGCCACGAGTATTACTCGGCTATGCTTGACACCTTCTGCATCCTGCCATTCCTCTGGCTTAAAGTAGCCCTCTACAGTAAGGAGTGCTCCCTTGACCAAGCGGTCGAATGACGAGGTGTTCTCGTTCTTGCGCCATGCCTCTACATTCATGAAGGCTGAGGTGCGTGTGTTTTCTTCACCGTTCTTCTCGATTCGGCTGATAGCCAGTGAGAAGCGAGCTACGCTTGCGGTTGAGAACTGATGGATGCTTGCATCCTTACCTACGAAACCTGTTACTGCGAAAGTATTTTCCATCTTTTTCATAATTTGAATTTTTAGAAGTGAAACATTTATTTTTTACGATGCCCCCAGAGTTGGCAAGGAAAACATGAGAAGCAAGGAATTATCAAATTATTTCACCTTCAGGCAAGAAAAGTTTTATGGATGAGTATCATACGAAAAAGTTTTTGAAATAATTCTGAGAATAGGGCATCTGGTACTTGCAGCAATGTGGCTTGTACTAACTTCGCAGCGGAAAAACTAAGTGTGGGAACTTCGTTCAAAAAATTCAAATCGAAAAGGTGACAAGAAAATACAGCAGAGGTTCGAGCAAAGGATGGCTATACATTAAAAGTTCAAGCAAGAGGTAATGCTCCAAGAATAGCAAGCCCAAATAAAGACACGAAAACCACACCTCATTTAAGAATGTGGCAACACGGAACGATGGAATATACCAATGAGTGCCAGAGGAAGCAACTGTATGCAGAGGTATGCAGTAGGAGGAACATGATGCAAAGGACAAGCATTACTTAATCCATGGCTATAAGAGAAGCAGAATAGATGGAACCAAAATCTATAGGAACAAGAAGTATATGTCAATCTGTAAACGAGCAACTTAGCGGTCGTGTGTTTTAAAAAAACATATATATGTATGATACGCCCACGTTTTATGTGCTCTTCACAAAAATAGAGGAAAGACATTTGACTTATAAGTGGTAACTCCCAAGGAGAAACCTTGCTATACTCTAAGGGAAAACCACCATCAGGTAAATCCTAATGGTGGCATCCAAGTTTTATGATATATTTATCGAGAGATAAAGTCATAATTTACATAGACAAAATCCTTGTTCACCGGCATAATACTTATTGCCGTTGATTTGTCCGTTGTCGAAAACAAATAAACTTCGGATTGTTCTGAAACAAGCTCATAGCTCTGCTGCAATGAACGAAGGATTGCGTCCTTTTTTGAAATAGGTTCTGTGTCAATGACAGAGAAAAGTGCCCTGTCAAGAGAGAAACTATAGACAATACCTGCTCCCGTTCTCTTATCTGAGTAGACGAGCTGCACACATCCTGCCGACACTTGTTCGCTCATGGTGAAATGGTTCATTCGGGAAGCCATGTAACTTTTCACATCTTCAACGGATGCGCCTTTAATGTGATATGGCTCAATCCATATTTCGGCGGTTGGTTCCTGGTTCTCGATGCCCTCTACAAGGTCATCACCACCGCATGAGGTGAATACTAAAGGAGTTGCCATCAGCATGAGAAGGATGGCGATTGAAAGATACTTTTTCATTTTCATGTCGTTCTATTTTTGATAATATTTATATGTTGTTTTTATATACATGTATTCACGCCACGTGTGTACATGTATCAATGTGTATATGTATCAACGTATTCATGTATACATGGCTACACGTACACATTTTTACATGACTTCCTTGATGTCTTTTGTTCTGATTTTCTTGACTTTACCATACTTCGACTCATAAGCGTCAACACCTTGTTTCATAACGTATTCCATAAAGGAACGGATAGTGAAACCTTCCTTGTGGGCAATGGCTTGAACCTTGACCACAAGTTCAGTTGAACAGATGAAGGAGAAGTGCTGCCATTGGTCTTCTTTGGAAGATGCCTTATTGTTTTTAGGACTTTGGGGAGTATTCTGTTTCTCCTTGGAAGTCAAATCTGTCTTGTCATTTTTCTCCTGTGACTGGATGGTAGCATCACCAAGGATATTGCCAACCAAGATGTCCATATTATTCCGTGCCATAGTTATCATTGATTACGTGAAATTATCTCTTCTGTCAATGCCTGATAGTCCTTTGCTCCATTTGAGTGAGGGTCGTACTCAAAGATGCTTTGACCACTACCTGCCGACTCTGCCAGAGCAATGTTCTCACGAATGCGAGTCTTCATAGTGATAGCCTCGTAACGAGACTTCACGGCTTGCTCTACCACCTTGTTCAATTTACGATGGTTGAATCTTGCAATAAACACGCCACCAAGCCGTAGGTTGGGCTTTACTCTCTGCAGTGTGGAAACGAAGGCATCAAGCATCCTCATACCTTTCAACGGAAGAAGTTCGGGAGTCATAGGTACAATGATTTCATCAGCTGCGAGGAAAGCATTGGTAGTGACTATTCCTAATGATGGAGGACAATCTATGAGAATGTAGTCATAGTTCTGCTTTATTGGTTCAAGCAGTTTGCTTAGCAACTGTTCTCTTGCCAGAAGATTGGTCAAGGCTATTTCTGCACTTGCCATTTCAAGGGATGAAGGAATAAGGTCAAGATTTTCTCTGACGTGCTTCACTGGCAAGGGTGCGCCATCGACCAAAGAGTCAAAGATGCTTGCATCAATTTCATTCTCATTGGGGATAAAATACAATGTAAGATTTGCTTGACCATCAAGGTCTATAAGCAGAACTTTTTTCCCCATGCGTGCCATGCAAGCCCCGATAGAGGCTGTGGAAGTCGTCTTTGATACGCCTCCCTTATGATTGGCTAATGTAATAATTCTCAATGACATAATATTTTTCTTTTTGTATATATGTATTAACGTATTCATGTCAACATGTATTCGTGTGTACATGTATTCATATCTACACGTGTACTTGTATCAATGTTTACAAAATTCTGCGTAGGTTACGAGTGTCCCTAATGCTCCTCCTGACAACTTAATATGTCAGGAGAAGCGTCAGGATTTGAATGTCCATTTACTCAAAAGTGAAAGTACGGATGTAGAAATATGTCTCATCGTTTTCGTACTCATACTCATTGATAAAGTCCATCATCTGTTCATTGGTTCGTTCACCTTGCTCTATGCCGGTCTTTGAAGTCCATTCCTTTATTGCTTCCTCGATTGTGCCATAAACATCATCACAACATTCCTCAAATGGTTTGCCCGATGCGCTGACACAACACTCTTCGGGAAAGTAGTTGCCCTCATCATGTGTGTAATAGACCTCACATCCACACTCGCAGCAACGATAAGATATACTCAACTCACCGTCAAGAAGTCTGTCAATCTCAAAGAAGATGTCATTACAGGCATCCCATGCTGTTTCCGTCTCAAAAGAAAGCAGACATGTGTCTTCGTCTTCCTCATACTCCGCCCAATAGATATGACCTCTGACGCAGATATGTTTTGCTTCATAGTCAATACCATAATGCTTTGCAAGGTCACTCAACCAAATGTTCTTGTTATTAACCTCCATGCTTTGAAAGGTGTTCCAAAGGTTGTTTACTGCCTTACGTGTTCCTGTGACCTTGTAGGTCGTTGTTGCTTGATTTGCCATAATCTTGTACTTTATTGATTACCATCCTGTATAATAACTCTGGTCGTTGTTCTCGCATTCCTCATCCCATTCTTTATCTGTGAAGTCGGTATGCAAGCAGTCTTTACTGCAATAGTAGGCTACACCCATATCCACGCAATACCCCTCACGCATCAGTTTGCCACATTCAGAGCATCTTCTGCAAGTTCTGTCAGTGTTCCACCAATAGTCCACAAAAGACTCTGCTACAACGTCTTCGCTTGTGTTCTCATTCCACTTGTCAAGATAGAATGTAGCGAACTTTTTCAACTCCTGCTCATTGAAGAGTTGCTTGTCTGTGCCACTCACTGCCTCAGTCAGTCGGCTCAAAATAGATTGAATTGTTGTCATGCGATATTATTTTTTTCTCCCTTTCGTAGATTTCTTCTACTTCTGGGATGGTTAAACAAATTTGTTGCCTTCTAAAGGTGCTTTGGTCAAATGGAGCAAGGTTATGTGGTCAAATACTACCCTAAGGTGTGGAGATTTTACCATCATACACAAGTGCCTGACCTTGATCAGATGAAGACAAAGCTATTACCTTTGCAACATCATTTGTTACCACCACAGAAATAGAGAAATACATGCAATGCTATTTCTTTTCAAGGAGGAAATCATTTAAGTCATTATAACTTTGGTATCTATATGACTCATCTATGGAGATACAAGGGTAAGCCTTTGTTATTTCCTTTGTTGCAGTTCTTCCAGCTTCATCATTATCAAGAAAACAATGGATAAAGTCATATTCTTTAAGATAGGGCAAAAGCACTCTTACTTCGCCAACACCATTAAGGACAAAGAAGTCGCATAGTTCTATAACAGTAACACCATTGTCAGGTATTCGAGCATACAGAGTCATATATGCCAACATATCAAAGAATCCCTCAAAAATACAGCATCGTTTCTGAGGAACTTCCTTCGGATAGATGGCTGAAATACTCTTTTTACCTATACAACGTTTGCTTAGTTTATTTCGAGCTTCCATGCCATTGGCAACATTCATGAAGGCAATAGCATAGTATCGTTTGCCTCGAAAAGAATAATGAACCTCTTTGCAATACTTTTGAGCTATGGAATAATCTATACGTCTCTGGATTATATAGTCACGAAGTATGGGATGAGTGAGAGGGCTTATCTTGTCAACAACCGTTTCATGGTTGTGGCTTTCTTGATATTCGCTACGCTTACCTTCAAACCATTGACGTTTCTTTTCTTCCTCCAGTATTCTGGCATTATAATCCTCATTGAATTGAAGTCTTTTCTCTTTGATTTGCTTTTCGAGATAGCCTAAGACCTCATGCATCGTCCATGACGGATTAAGTCGCTCTACAAGGTTTATCAGATTGCCGCCTCTGCCTGTACCGAAGTCATACCAAAGATTATCCTTGGTATTGACTACGAATGAAGGTGTTTTCTCTAAGCGCAATGGTGAACAATAGAACACATTCTTGCCCTTAATGGAACCTGTTCCATAATTGTTCTCCTTCATCCAATTATAGATACTAACAGACTTTATTTCTTCTATTGTCATGTTCATTATAGATTAAATGCGCCCACATGTGCGTGCGTACGTGCGTGTGCGCATATGTGTATATATATACCCTTTAAACCTAAACCTTAAACTTGCCTTGCTTTGCTTGTTTCTGATTTCCTAAAACACTCTGATTTATAGACATATCCATCTTTTTCTCTAACGATAATGCCTTTACCTGTTAGAAGTTTAAGAAGGTCCTTAATACCATTGATACCTCGCTTGTAACCAGCGGCTTCGTATGCTTGCGAAACAGAGTAAACCAAGTCGTTGTATCGTGTAGGGGAATTTTTCTCAAACACTTTGCTTAAAATCTCCTGGTGTATCTCATTGTCAAGGCTGACAAGTGACTTCTCCTGACGCTTCACGACGGTAACAGAAATGCCAGAGTCAAGAACAGGAAGTTTGTTGTCATCAATATGGAAAGCAAATGTGCTGAACTCCTTATCTCGCATGTGCATTGGTTTAACCTCACTGATGCTGTTGTTCTGCATATTCTTGCTAATAATAAGAACCGTCTCAGCTTTGTTTTCCAATTCAGTACCTATATGACCACGAGGGTTATTATCGTTCTTGTTTAAATGAAGGACTGTATGGATGTGTAGATCATATACACTTGTCCAGGCCATTAAGACAGTCATCACATCAGTTGCTTCCTTACCGTTATTGATGTCATACATGAGGTCTCTCAGACCATCGATGATGACCAAACCTACTTCATCGTATTTACGTAAAGCATAATCAATAAGGGCTATTCGCAGTTTGGGTGTATATTCACGCAGTCCCCAGAACATAAGGCGAGGATCATCTTTTTTGAACGATAGTCCAGACAATTTATAAATACGTTCCAGAACTGTGTGACAGTGATATTTACTCTGCTCAGTATCGAAATATAAAATCTTCCGTTTGCCTTCTGGAAGACACGCTCTGTAGTTCAATACCGTAGTGTTGGTAACAGCAGCGGCTACCATGGCAGAGATATTGAAGGTTTTCTTGCTCTTTGCTTTGCCAGTAGATGCACTAAAGTTTCCAAAGGTTGCAATGGTACAATCACCGACGAAAAGAATTTTAGGCGGTATAGTAACTTTGTCTGTTGCTTTGATTTCACCTTTTGAAAGATAGGAATCGAGTTCTTCGTCGCTGAAATTGTCCTTGTCAAGCATAGACACTTCAAGCGATTGGTGTTCAAATGAGGTCTTTTGATTGTCAATGCCCATCTTATTAGTTCTTTTTTCCATTCTGCTTATTCTTTTTTATATCTGTTCTAACATCTTTGACAGAAATCGCACATCTGTCGAGAAGTTCTACAAGGCGCGAGTCTGGCAGATTCACGCCGTCAATGCTATTCTTTTTCGTTTTCTTCATAATTAGTGGAATCATTAGATATTGTTTTAGAAGAACCTTTGGTTATTTCGGAGCTAAGCAAGTTGCTCTTTTTAATCCACTCAATCAGTTCCTTCTTTTCAAAGAATATCATCTTGCCACGTGGCTTGAAATGCGGAATCTCACCACTGCAAGTGAGTTTGTACAGAAGACTCTGTGAGATGTCAAGGTACTGGCAAACCTCCTTCATATTTAGTATGTCCTTTGTCGTATAAAGAGTTTCCTCAATGGATTTGAGTCGCTCATTGATAACTTCAGGTTCCACAGTTGTCAATTCCTTAACCTGCATTTCCAAGAGCTCAATGCGTTTAGCCAAGAGCTCGTATTCTGTTTTCTTTTTTGCCATCTACATATGGATTTGAAATTAGACATTGAGGGAGCTACCCCCATTATTGAACCGATTCATTTGCAAAGGTAGAGGAGGTTTGTCACTATAAGGAACAATGATGCTATATAGGAATGATTGTTTCGCTATTATATAGTTATGTTCCTTTCATTTGGTAGTCTTTATTGACTGATTTAGCACTTTCTTGCAATTAGCGGTCTTATATCTGATTAGATAGAGTGTGGTGTTATACCAAAACATAGCGGTTTGTACTATTTAGGCGTTTAGACCGCACTTTTTTAGATATTTTCACTAACTTTGCACCATGATTAAGAGAGCAATATTCTATGGAACAAGCCAGGACAAGTTCAATAAGCACTTCACCAGTGATGATGATTGCTTCAAATACTTGTCTGAAATCAAATGGAAAGATGACACTTTTGTATATACAAGGTGTGGCAATACTCATTATTGCAAAGGTCATTTGCCTTTTTCAAGACGTTGTACAAAATGCAAGCATGACGAAAGTCCGACTGCAGGTACAGTGTTTGATAAATTAAAGTTCTCTCTTAATACAGCTTTTCACATTGCCTTTAATCTATGTACATCAGAAAATGGTGTAACATCAACTGCCTTATCTATAAAATATGGATTAAGACAAAAAACTGTCTGGAATTTCAAACGGAAGATACAACATGCTATGGGCTATGTCGAGGATAAACCTCTTGAAGGTATGATTCTCGTTGGCACCTTTGAGATAAGAGATTCAAAATGTTCACCAAAAGGCGATTTGGTGATTATCGGCATGGAAATCCTTAGTGGGAAGATAGCAGGTCACGAATATGCCTATGTCGTTGACAGTGCATCACCGGACTCTATTAGAGATTTTTTCAAAAAACACATCAGTAGAAATAGCCAAATCATAGTCGGTAAAGAGAGTAGATGCGAGCAATATGCAGATGAATATTCAGATAGGACAGCTACAAGATTAGAATATTCAGCTCTCATAGACAACCATGTGTCAAATCTAAAGAAGTGGTTGTTCGGAGTACATCGTCACTGTTCTGCAGAATACATTCAAGACTATCTGAATGAATACTACTTCCGACTTAATGGACATAGGGATAACACTGTATTGTTTGATACACTCATGAATTTAATTGTAAAGAATAAGCCATTGCATTAAATGACACCATTCTTGATTAGCCCGTACTTTTCTCGAAATCCAAAAAATCGCATAGACGTTCCTATGCGATTTAACTCATTATATTTTATCACATTATCAATTTAACAAAAAGAAAATGAAACGGTTAACAAAAACGCCCGTTTTCTCTCTTTTTGTGCCCATGTTGCGTAAACTGCGCAAAAAAAGTTGAGAAAGAATTGCCAAAGGATGAACTTTGGCAACTTTATTGTGCTGCCTACGAGCAGTACCAGTCTGAAATCATCAATGGTGAGAAGTCATATTCTCGCTATGTAAATGATTTCTATTACTACCATCTTCCTGCGATGAATATGAGCGAATCAGATGCAAGGGTTCATATTATGAATGTCTGCGGTCTGAAGGAACTTCTTGAAAATCGTCGTGATCTCGTTGATGCTTTTTTCTCAAAAGATAAGTTTGAGGAAAAAGATTATCAGCAGATGTTCCATCTGTTTGATTCTGGACAAAGCCTTACTCCAGATGAAGACTGTCTCGCACGATTTTCAGATAAACAGATTAGCCTCATTACACAGTTTGCAAATGAAGTGAGTCTCTTTAAAAATGCTGTAACAGATTCTGACATCAAGGATCTGTTCAAGTGTCAACTCACAAAACCTCTCCAGGCTGGCATTAACAGACACGTAGCATTGTTCTTCGGTGCTCTTCGTTCCTATGGATTATTGCCTTTCCGATGGCAGATGATAATTGAGGAGAACAAACTCGTTGCTTCGTCAGCTAATAACGAGCCACTACGTGCAAGCCAGTTGCGTTGTGGTCTGTCTCAAGCCAAAAACGTGAAACTTGCAAAGATGAAATCATCCAACTACAAGACTGAAGACATAGGGTTCGAAACCGTATGTGAGAATTTCGCCAAGAAACTGAAAGAAAGAATGTAAAATGCAAGAAATCCAACCAACAACAAGTAGGGAAGATATATAATGAATATATAACAATCCCTATATAGTTGGCTTTTCTACGCATCCAAGTTGTAGGAGTTACCTTTGCATTCGAATCGATTCGAATACGGAGGTAGCTCCTCTTTTTGAAAAAAATAATCATAAGAAATACAGACAATGGACAATAATACAGAATGTCATTTCATTGATAAAACTGTCACATTCGACCAGTTTGTCAACGAACTAGCGACAATGATTGCTTTAAGAATTCATCAGGTTGAAAAAGGCCAGCTTGAAATCAGCCAGACAAAAGCGTTCCAAATGTATGGACGTGCAGATGTTGAAAGATGGATAAAGAGTGGCAAGTTAAAGCCTTCCAGAATATCTCCTGGCAAGAAACGATATAAGCTTATAGATTTGCAGAAACTTGCGAATATTCAACAAAACTATCTCTTGTAAGCGTATAAACAACGAAAAAGCTCAGATGTGGCTTTATGCCATATTTGGGCTTTTTCGTTGTTGTTAAGCGTAGTGACTATCAAACAAGACGCTGATACATCTGTGTTAGTTCCTTGTCAATATTAGTAATCTTGAACTGAACACGAGTGTTACTAATTTTTTTAGGAAGCAATGTTGTCAATTTATCCATGATTTGATCAACGTTAGAGAAACCGGTATCTTCGATGGCACAAACCATTTTGCCCATAACGTATGCTTCTGCACGAACATTATTGTATTTGGATATTCTCTCAAAAGACTTATCCTCTTTTTCGATGTGCTTGGACTCATTATCTGTAAAGAAGACGAAATCTATAACCTTTTCATTAAGAATCCATACAGGAGTGTAGTCTATCTTGACATAGACTCTTGCCATTCTGTTTATGGAGTGGTTAAGACCGAAATCAACCTCATTCATAGTTGCGCCACATTCATTTTGCGCTATGGTAGCCCAACTATGACGGAACGCATACAATGATGCTCTGAATCCCGGTTCTACTTTCTCCCAAACCTGTTTAATTCCAACATTTACATTTGCACAAAAAGAATCAGAAGTTGATAATCGGTCATGAAAATTGAACAACCATGGAGAATCAGCCTTCTTAGAGAGGTACTTCTCAAAGGTAGGTTTCAAGAAGGGTGGTACACGCACTTCAAAGTAACCACGGTCTGAACGTGCAGACCTTGTTTTTTGCCGCTCATAGTGGAATATTCCATTATTATACTGATCCTTCTTCGCATTAAAGATGTCCACAGCATTAAGACCACACATGCAGAATGAAATCAATGCAACATCCTGTCCAACCTCCATCAACGGGTTGGTGAATCGGCTTCTATCCGGTACGACATTAAAGAACGCACGCAACTTACTTGCTGGAATAGCACGTTTCTCAGGAACATCACTGCGAGGAATCTTCACTTTACTCCATGGATTATTAAGTTTGCTCAAACCACGCTCCTCATCATTAAACTCCATGATAGCAGCTTTATATATCTCTCTAATGCATACAGGATATTGCTCTTTACTACGAGTAGTAGTTTGTGATAATGTCTCAATCCACCTATTAAGAAAAGCTGATGTTAGACGAGAGAACATAAGATTGTCCGTTCGGGCGAACTTTTCCAGATGCTGCAGGGCCCATTTATAGTTACGAGAGGTACGTTCCTGACCACGTTTTATCATCTTATCAATGTGCAATCTTGCATAATCCGAGAAGGATATGTCTTTCTCGTACTCTAATACGAACTCCAAGACTTCTTTTGCAGACCATTTAGAAGTATCTACTTGGTTTAGCTTATTATAGCATTCCTCTATCAAGATAGAGGTTTGTTGGATGACAAATGGATCTATTATGTCTTTTTTGTCATCAGATAGTCCCTTTTCATTGACCATCCATGAAGTTCTCATGTAAGAGAACTGTCTGTTGTGAGTAAATCGGATATACACTTTGTACATTCCGTTTCTCATCTTTGTTTTTACAATTGCTTTTAATGTTGCCATTTTGAAAGTGTTATTTGAAAATTAGTATTTACGTTTATTGCTATAGTTGAAAATGCCCTTATTTTTTGGGAAACGCAGCATTGTTTTTGGGAAACAACGTGGATTTTTTAGGAAACATTCGTTGTTTTTTAGGTACCGGTTCATATGCTTTGGGAAACACATAAAGTGAAATTGGGAAACATTTCACCCATTTTTGGCTTCTTGGTCTGCTTGGAGAACGTGCAGAATAAACGCAAAAAATTAAAGGCAAGTACCTGAATCCCAGATACTTGCCTTCTATAATACTAATTTTCAGCACTTTCGTCTTATTCTTCGACGGCGGCCTGCGCCGCTGCGAGACGTGCGATAGGCACGCGGAATGGAGAGCATGAAGCGTAGTTCATACCGACCTTTGCGCAGAACTTAACTGATGAAGGCTCACCACCGTGCTCACCGCAAATACCGGTACGGAGGTTCGGACGAGTAGCGCGACCATTCTCAACAGCCATCTTGATAAGCTGACCAACACCTTCCTGATCAAGAACCTGGAACGGGTCAACCTTCAGAATCTTCTTCTCCATGTATGCAGGGAGGAATGAAGCAATATCGTCACGAGAATAACCGAAGGTCATCTGTGTCAAGTCGTTTGTACCGAATGAGAAGTACTGAGCCTCTTCTGCAATCTTACCTGCAGTAAGGGCTGCACGTGGAATCTCAATCATTGTACCAATCTCAAACTCTACCTCTACACCATACTCAACGAATACCTCCTTAGCAGTAGCAAGGATGATAGACTTCTGCTGCTTGAGCTCCTGAACTGTACCGATGAGTGGCACCATAATCTCAGGACGTGGATTGAAGCCTTCCTTCTTCAACTGGCAAGCTGCACCGAGGATAGCACGAGTCTGCATTGCTGTAATCTCAGGGAATGTGATACCAAGACGACAACCACGGTGACCGAGCATTGGGTTGTTCTCAGCCAAAGAGTTTACGCGCTTCTTGATTTCCTCTACGCTTACGCCCATTTCCTTAGCCATTGTTTCCTGACCGGCCTTATCGTGCGGTACGAACTCATGGAGAGGTGGGTCAAGCAGACGAATATTTACGTGGCAGCCATCCATAGCCTTCAAAATGCCGTAGAAGTCAGCCTTCTGATATGGGAGAAGTTTAGCAAGAGCCTTCTCGCGACCCTCTACAGAGTCTGCCAAAATCATCTCACGCATAGCCACAATCTTCTGATCATCGAAGAACATGTGCTCTGTACGTGTTAAGCCGATACCCTTAGCACCGAATGTGCGAGCTACCTTTGCATCGTGTGGAGTATCTGCGTTGGTACGGATTTCCATCTTTGTGTACTTATCGCAGAGGTCCATGAGTTCCTTGAAGTCGCCTGAAAGTTCAGCTGCCTTGGTCTCAATCTGACCTGCATAAACCTGACCTGTTGTACCGTTCAAAGAGATGTAATCACCCTCCTTGTACACAACTCCTTCAATCTCTACGGTCTTAGTCTTGTAATCAACATTGATAGAGCCAGCACCTGAAACGCAGCATTTACCCATACCACGAGCAACAACGGCAGCGTGAGAAGTCATACCGCCACGAGCTGTAAGGATACCCTCTGCTGCAGACATACCTGCGAGATCCTCAGGAGATGTCTCTATACGAACCATGATGACCTTCTTGCCATCCTCATGCCATACCTCAGCATCGTCAGCGTGGAATACGATCTGACCGCAAGCTGCACCTGGAGAAGCTGGAAGACCCTGTGTAATAACCTTAGCTCTTGAGAGTGCCAACTTATCGAATACCGGATGCAAGAGCTCGTCGAGCTTCTGCGGCTCACAACGCAAGAGGGCTGTCTTCTCGTCAATCATACCTTCGTGGAGAAGATCCATCGCAATCTTAACCATAGCAGTACCAGTACGCTTACCGTTACGTGTCTGGAGGAACCAAAGCTTACCCTCCTGAACGGTGAATTCCATGTCCTGCATATCGCGATAGTGCTTTTCGAGCTTATCCTGGAGTGAATCGAGTTCCTTGTAGAGCTCTGGCATTGCTTCCTCCATTGAAGGATAATTTGCTACGCGCTCTTCCTCTGAGATACCAGCACGCTCAGCCCAACGCTGTGAGCCAATCTTTGTAATCTGCTGCGGAGTACGAATACCTGCAACAACGTCCTCGCCCTGAGCATTAATCAGGTACTCACCGTTGAAGAGGTTCTCGCCGTTACCTGCGTCGCGGCTGAAGCATACACCTGTTGCAGATGTCTCGCCCATATTGCCGAACACCATAGCCATAACAGAAACTGCTGTACCCCACTCGTCAGGAATTCCTTCCATCTTACGATAGAGAATAGCACGCTCGTTCATCCAGCTGCGGAACACAGCACAGATAGCGCCCCAAAGCTGCTCCTTCGGATCAGTTGGGAAGTCGCTACCAGTCTGCTCCTTGATAGCCTTTTTGAAGAGCTCAACGAGCTTCTTCAGCGACTCTACAGAGAGGTCCTTGTCAAGAACAACGCCCTGCTCCTCCTTCACCTTTTCAATAATAGCCTCGAACGGATCAATATCCTCTTTATTCTCTGGCTTCATGCCAAGAACAACGTCACCATACATCTGAACAAAACGGCGGTAGCTATCATATACGAAGTGTGGGTTGCCAGTCTTCTCTACCATACCCTCAGCAACCTCGTCATTCAAACCAAGGTTGAGGATGGTATCCATCATACCCGGCATAGAAGCACGAGCACCTGAACGTACAGAAACCAACAGAGGATTCTTCGGGTCACCGAACTTGCAATTCATCAGTTCTTCAGTGTGAGCCACAGCTGCGTCAACCTCAGCAGTAAGCAGCTCAACAATCTTATCCTGACCTACCTCATAATATTCGTTACAGGTATCTGTTGTGATTGTAAAACCAGGAGGCACAGGAACACCGATGTGGTTCATCTCGGCAAGGTTTGCACCCTTACCACCGAGTACCTCACGCATTGAAGCATCACCTTCGGCTTGTCCATTACCGAAAATATAAACTCTTTTTTCGCTCATAAATAGTAATTATATGTCTAAAACGTTAATATTTTTTCTTGATATTACATCATATCTTTCTGTCAAAGCAAGCGTTTGCATATCGTTTTCAATACGATTGAGAACGTTTGCATTATCTAACTGCAAAGATAATCTGTATTTCGCAAAACGCCAAAGTTTTTCAACTAAATTTGCTAACTCTATGTTGCATTTCATATTGTTTACGCAAACACATCAGTAGCAATTTGCTTTTTTATGCACGCAAATAGCCGTTGTAGCCCATTGTCTATATTTAATTATTTACAAAATGATATTTAAGCAAGCCTTCAAGCGGACTTTTTAATATTTTTTCCAATCGATAACCCTGTCTGTTTGCAGCCTGTTCCAATTGTTTGTGATATAGGTAAGCCACGCTACCCACAGCATTTATCACTGGTTCTGCATACGCATAGTTTTTAACATTATTAATTATAAAACTTTCAAAGTTCCGAACGACAAGTGCTTCCAACTTTTCATTACTAATGCGTGGCAATATAAACTTAGAAAGCGATGCAAGAAAACGGTTAGGTAAAGCAGAATGATACACATTGTTTATAATATCAGCTTGGCTTGTATGATACTCTTCAAAGAACTCGTCACGCAACTCTTGTGGCAGGGTGCCTTTCAATATACCATTAATAAAAGTGCGTCCCAGAACTGCACCACTACCCTCATCACCCAAGATATATCCTAACGCAGGTGTATGTTCTTTGATTTTATCACCATCAAAGTAGCACGAATTAGAGCCGGTTCCTAATATACATGCTATACCAGGATGCGTACCACAAAGCGCACGTGCTGCTGCCAACAAATCGCTCTCAACATAAACCGAAACACTTTCACCAAGAGCCGAGTGCAACGCCTCTTCCACAATATGGCTATGCTCAGGTGTACAACCTGCTCCGTAAAAGAATACATTCTCCAAAGATGCTACATCTATAAATTGCTGCTTAGCGCGAGTAAGCATTTGATCTTGCACAACAGACACGATCTCATCGAATGATTGCACAATGGGATTTATTCCGTCTGTCTGCACTAATACATATGTATCGGAAGATTGCGCAAAGCACCAGTCTGTCTTGGTACTTCCGCTGTCTACAATCAACTTCATCTGAAGGCTAAATATTGTGGGGTTAAGCAATAAACTTGAAATACATGAATGCTATAGCAGCTAACACTACAAGTGCTATTACAACTTTTATCATACAACTTGTAATTTTCTTAACTACCAGAAAGCCGACCACTGCAGCCAATATACATAAAAGATAATAAAAGAAATGATTTTCCATTTTCTTATTTATTTGTTTTATTTGTTCCAAAATGCAAAGTTAGCAATTTTAATTTGTATTTGAACACAACACATCCATTAATCATTTTTAGGTATTTGAAAAAATGTACGACATGAAGTTATTTTTTTTTCAATTTTTATGTGTACTTTTGTGCCCTTATAAGACATCGTATATTAATAACATTCACTTTCAAGAGGGATAATATCATCGAACAAATATTGAAACAATATGAAATTATCTGAATTAAAGACTGGCGAACGCGGAGTAATTGTGAAGGTCATGGGACACGGAGGCTTTCGCAAACGGATCGTCGAGATGGGATTTATCAAAGGAAAAGTAGTTGACGTGCTATTAAATGCGCCACTGCAAGACCCCGTAAAATACAAGATTCTGGGCTACGAAGTTTCTCTTCGTCGCTCTGAAGCAGACATGATAGAAGTGATTTCGGTAGAAGAAGCAGCCGAAATAGAAAAGAATAGACCCAAGATTTCAGAACCACTTGAGAAAGAAAGCGATAGCTTGAGCGACACACAGCTACGCGATGCCGCGATGAAAAAGCGTCGCACCATTAACGTAGCATTGGTTGGCAACCCGAATTGCGGAAAGACATCGTTGTTCAACTTCGCCTCTGGAGCTCACGAGCGAGTTGGCAATTATTCAGGAGTTACTGTTGACGCAAAGACGGGACACGCCTCTTTTGAGGGTTACGACTTCAATATAGTCGACTTGCCTGGAACATACTCACTCTCAGCATATTCTCCAGAGGAGCTTTATGTGCGCAAAGAGATTATTGAGCACACGCCTGATGTTGTTATCAACGTGATTGATGCAAGCAACATTGAGCGCAATCTTTACCTCACAACCCAACTCATAGACATGCACTTACGCATGGTTTGTGCTCTAAATATGTTCGACGAAACAGAGAAGCGTGGCGACAATGTCGACTATGCGAAGCTCGGCGAACTCTTTGGTGTGCCAATGATTCCCACAACGTTCACCACTGGCAGAGGTGTCGAGTTGCTTTTCCACATTATTATTAATATGTACGAGGGCCTCGACTTCCTCGATGACAAAGGCAATCTCGACCCTGAAGTAGCTGAGGGCATACGACAGTGGCACGAGCAATACCGCAAATCGGAGAAGGAGGATGCAGAGCACGAGGAGGACTTTGCAAGCGGTGTAAAGCCCAAGCACAATGTGTTCCGTCATATCCACATCAACCACGGTCCATACGTAGAGGAAGGTATTGAGGCTATACAAGCCGTACTAAAACAGGAGAACGATTTGCGACATCGCTACTCCACTCGCTACCTCGCCATAAAACTCTTGGAGAAAGACAAGGAGACCGAGCATCTCATCGTTTCATCAACAAGCCGTGCAGAAGAGATATTCTCTGTGCGCGACAAGGCTGTTGCTGATGTACAGAACTACACCCATGAAGACTGCGAAACGGTCATCATGGACGCGAAGTATGGCTTCATTCACGGTGCGTTGCAAGAGGCAGGCTACCAAACTGGCAACAAAAAGGACACCTACCAGCTGACACACCTCATAGACCAAATTATCACCAACAGATACGTTGGTTTCCCCATCTTCATCCTTATGATTTGGATAATGTTTGAAGCAACATTCTCCTTGGGTCAGTACCCTATGGGGTGGATTGAGAGTGGTGTTGAGTGGATTGGAACAACAATAGCCGGCACCATGCCAAGCGGTCCTCTAAAGGACATGCTTATCGACGGTGTCATCGGCGGTGTTGGCTCTGTGATTGTCTTCTTGCCACAAATCTTGATACTCTACTTCTTCATATCTTTCATGGAAGACAGTGGATACATGGCTCGTGCTGCTTTCATCATGGATAAACTGATGCACAAAATGGGACTTCATGGCAAGTCGTTCATACCGCTCATCATGGGCTTTGGCTGCAATGTGCCAGCCGTAATGGCTACACGCACCATTGAAAGTCGCCGCTCACGACTCATAACCATGATGATACTTCCACTTATGAGTTGTTCTGCACGCTTCCCTATATATATAATGATTATAGGAACGATGTTTGCGCAGCAATATCGCTCCAGTGTGATGATGTCTCTCTACGTCGTAGGCATAATCATGGCTATACTCATGAGTCGCCTCTTCAGCAAGACGTTGTTCAAAGGTGAAGACACTCCGTTCGTTATGGAGCTTCCGCCTTATCGCTTCCCAACAGCGAAAGCTATCGGCAGACACACTTGGCAGAAAGGCAAAGAATATCTGAAGAAGATGGGTGGTATCATCCTGGTTGCAAGCATCATAGTGTGGGCTCTTGGCTACTTTCCACACAACGAAGAACTTTCGCGCGTAGAGCAGCAGGAGCAGAGCTACATCGGACGCATCGGTCGCGCCATAGAACCCGTTTTCCGCCCACAAGGCTTCGACTGGAAGCTTGATGTAGGTCTTATTTCAGGCATAGGTGCGAAGGAGATTGTAGCCTCTTCCATGGGAATTCTCTACCACAACGACGATGTGGTAGAGGAAGGAAGCGAAGAGTCTTATTCTAATCTGCGCAAGCAGATGGTAGCCGACGGCATCACTCCGCTCTCATCATATTGCTTCTTGCTGTTTGTTCTGCTCTACTTCCCTTGCATCGCAACCATTGCTGCAATAAAAGGCGAAACTGGTTCTTGGAAGTGGGCATCATTCGCAGCTGTTTACACAACAGCATTAGCATGGATTGTCTCGGCTGTGGTCTATCAAATAGGAACTATGTTGGGGCTATAAAAAACAATGGAAATAACACTTCCAATATAAGATAAATATTGTAAAACGATATTAAAAGCACCATACAAAGTACGTCCGTTTACTTAAATTATATTATTTTCAATGTGTTATTTTAGAACAACACTTGTCTATATTATAAATTCAGACTATCTTTGCAACGTGTTTTTCATGGTATTAGATTATTAAGGTTAAGAAAGCATAGGTTGTCGTGAGACAATCTATGTTTTTTGTTTTATATCCAAATGAAATATTCTTGATAATACAACTCGAAAAATAGTGAAGCGGACTAAATCACTTTTTAATCCGCTTTATAAGTTTACCATTAAACTCTACAATAGATTCTACCATATAGCTTATTGATGTCTCTGGCATAGCAAGAACAGCGAAAAAATGTAAACCTTCCGCATCAATACGATCAAAATACAAATCGCTATAAACTGCTTGTTTTAGGAACTGTTCTGGCACCTCATTGACGAACGCCTCCTTGCGCATATCGGCAGAGAATAAGCGTTTATTTCCATTGAACACCGTTAGGTTAACAATATTGTCATAATACACATTGTCCACCTCTACTCCGTCATCATTAACCGATGGCTTCACCACCTTATATGTTGTTGGATTAATCTGTATGTAGCAATGATACTTCTCATCGTTGAAGAAGACAACACTATCGCGTTTCACCACTTTCTTTTGATTAATATTCTGCACCGCCTTTGGCACGAAAGCATCCATGTACGACGCGTCGTTAGTCTTGTAAAGCTTCACAGTCTCACCACTTTGGTTCTTAAACTCGAACACATTTGGTGTCTGCTTCATTATCTTATACTTAGTAGTCTTGCCTCCTATGAGAACAAACGAGTGGTTCTCGATGCGGAAATACGTAGGTACACTGGTCGAATCGGGGAAATAAACAGAGTCGCCCTTCACACGAAAAGCCACATCTTCCCCATCCTCATCAAGCCATATTCCTTGCAAATCATGCTTTGCTGTTAAATCTTCTGTCGGCTCTACCGCCTTATTCTGACGATTTCCACACGCACTTACCTTGAGGACAAGCAGCAGAACAAATAAAGTTTTTGCTATATTTTTATACATAATTATTACACGTTACTCAATGCTGATTTCACAGCCATAACACTTGCAAAGTTAGCATATTTCGCAAGAAAACCAAAACAATAAGCATATTTTAATCTTTTCCATTCACTTTTTATTCATTTATATCAAAGTTATAATTAAAAATTCGTAAATTTGCAGATATGAGATATTTGGAGAAACATATAGCAAGGTTACTGTTGAACAATGATTGTGTCATTGTTCCGGGCTTTGGTGGATTTATGGCTCACAATATTCCTGCCAAATACGACGAAGAGAACTGCATTTTTATTCCTCCGATGCGCATTGTTGGCTTCAATCCGCAGCTGACTATGAACGACTCGCTCTTAGCCCAGGAATATGTCAACACATACGACATCAGTTTCCCTGAAGCACTTAAACAGATAGCAACAGACGTTGAAAGTCTCAAACGTCACATCGAAGAAGAGCGCATATACGAGCTATTAAGAATCGGTAAATTTGTCATCAACGGCTCCACATTAGAGTTCATCCCCGAAGAGACTGGCGTTATCACTCCTGCGCTCTACGGACTTGACGCTATCAACATACGACCTGTGGCAAATACTGTTGAGGAAAAAGCCATAGCTACAGCAAAAGTAAGCGAAACTATCGAGCAGACCGAAACGGAAGAGGACGTGGCAGACGAAACACTATCTGTACACATTCCGTTGCGCTACATCAAACATGTGGCTGCAGCTTGCATTGCCATCATCTTCATGCTCACAATGCCTGCCAAGTTGGGCGATTCGAGCAAGCCCAACATCAACCAAAGTGCTATAAACGCAAACTGGTTCTACGAGATTATGCCAAAAGACATAACCAGTGGCACGCCCGATAAACTGAACGACATGACAGCAACCGAAGCGGCAGAAGAAGGTGCAACAAACACTGAAGCGAACGCAGCAAATAACGCTGAGAACAAAGAAGTTGCAACAATAATCAACAACACCGATGAGCAAATATCAGAGCGATACTTCAGCATTGTGCTTGCAAGCCGTGTAGCAAAAAAGAACGCAGAGGAGTATGTAAGCAAACTTCATCGTAAAGGCATGAAAGAAGCTCGTGTCTATATCGGTGCCAATGGCCACGTAAAGGTGATATATCGCAAGTTCAGCACTCGCGAAGAGGCAAACAAAGCAAAGAACATGCTGACAGACAACATCGAATTTGAAGGATCTTGGATAACAGAAATAAAATAAATGAAAAGAGTAAGATGCCCAAAATGTGATAACTTCATCACATTCGACGAGAAGAAATACACCGAAGGACAGTCGTTAGTATTCCAATGCCCCGACTGTGGCAAACAATTCGGCATACGCATTGGTGTTTCAAAACTGCGCAACACGCAGAAAGAGGATATTCCTGAAGAAAATGCAGAAGGAAACGAGTGTGGCTACATCACCGTTATCGAAAACGTATTCCATTACAAGCAGGTCATTCCGCTACACATGGGTGTGAACGTCATCGGACGCTACATGAAGAATAGCGGTGTAAACTGCGCTATCGAGACAAACGACCCGAGCATCGACATCAACCATTGTTCTATCACAGTAAGCCGCGACAAAAAGGGCGACTTGAAGTATGTGCTTAAGGACGGACCGAGCTACACTGGTACCTTCGTCGACAACGTTATTCTTGGCGACCGCGAGCAACGCGTTATCGAGGACGGCACATTGTTCACAATTGGTGCTACGAGTGTCATTCTGCACACAGACAACATCAACGACACAACGCAAGAATAGACAACATTACATCCACAAAATTACGCTGTGAGTTTGCCACACTACGGCAACATTGTTGTCGCGCTACGGCAATAAAGTTTCGGTAGCACAACAACAACGTTGCCGTAGCGTAGCAAACTCGCAGCTATAATTTATTGACAATTTCCTTGCCCATTTGCATTACGTAGGTAAGGTTTATATCCTTGTCGTAGACAACGATATCGGCATCCTTACCCTCCTCTATTGAGCCTTTGCGGTCGAACACGCCCATGATCTTTGCAGGTGTTTCGCTTGCCATGCGGAACACATCTATCATCGGTATCTCAGCCTTTTGTATACATGTGCGGATGAGCACATCCATAGTGGCAATGGAGCCGGCAAGCACCGAGCGGTCGGCGAGTTTACACACACCGTCTTCCATAATCACACGAGCCTCCGGAGACACATCACCTTCGCTTGCTGCATAAGCCAAAGAGTCGGTGATGAGGGCTGTTCTTTCTACGCCTTTTATCTTATATACAATCTTAAGCATTACTGGTGGCACGTGTATACCATCGGCAATCACCTCTACCGTCATATCCTGCAGCGCATAAACACTCTCCACGGTGCCTGGCACCTTGAACTCGTGCTCCTTGTACACTACGGGCATTGCGTTGTAGAAGTGCGAGGCATGTGTCATTCCGGCATCATGCGCTTTCACCACATCCTCATAGGTAGCACGTGTGCAGGTGAGAGCAGAAAGCACGCCATGCTTGCGTAGCTCTTTGATAAATCTCACCGAGCCGGGCAGTTCTGGTGCCTCATCCCAACGTTTGATGCACTTATACTTTTTGAGCAGCGTCTCATATTCATATATAATAGGTGCCTTTATCAACACTGGGTTTTGTGCACCAGCTTGCTTTCTATTGATATACGAACCTTCGATGTGCAATCCAAGCACTGGGCTATCTTTCTCCGCCATGAGTTTCTGACACACGTTGCAGGCAGCCTCAATGGTAGGTATTGTCGACGACGATAATGTTGGGTATATTGCGGTGGTGCCATGCTTCAGATGAGCATTGACACCTGCACGAAAAGCATCCTGCGTGGCTTCAATGAAGTCGCGACCGCCTCCGCCATGAGCGTGCATATCAATGCCGCCTGGGACGATATAGCCTCCTTGGGCATCGATGATTTCAGCTCCCACAACATGCAAGTCGATGTTTGAGACGGCTCTGATTCTGTTGCCGTCCGTCACTATGGAGCCGCCATCAAGCCATCCTTTAGGTGTTAGGATGCGACCATTGACAAATTGTTTCAACATATTATTTCTTTTTAGAGTTCGTTAGTCACCTCGTTACCCATCTGCATTACGTAGGTGAGTTTAAGGTCTTTGTCGAACATCATGATATCAGCGTCCTTACCATCCTCGAGCGAGCCCTTACGATCGAACACGCCCATAATCTTTGCTGGTGTCTCGCTCGCCATACGACATGCGTCCTCCATCGGTATGTTTGCCATCTGCACACACGTGCGGATGAGGCGGTCCATTGTGGCGATAGAACCAGCGAGGGCTGAGTGGTCGGCAAGCTTGCACACGCCGTCTTCAAGTATCACGCGCGGGTCGAATGCTACGCCCTCGTCGCTTGCGGCACATGCTAACGAGTCGGTGATGAGGGCGGTTTTCTCTACGCCCTTTATCTGATAAACCACGCGGAGCATCACTGGGGGCACATGTATGCCGTCGGCAATCACCTCTACGGTCATATCCGGAAGGGCGTACACGCTCTCCACGGTGCCCGGCACCTTGAACTCGTGTTCCTTATATACCACTGGCATTGCGTTGTAGAAGTGTGTAGCGTGCATCATGCCAGCCTTGTGTCCGGCTACAACATCTGCGTATGTGGCGCGTGTGTGACCGATAGATGCCACTACGCCGTGCTTACGACACGACTGTATGAACTCCACAGAACCTGGCAGTTCCGGAGCTTCGTCCCAACGCTTAATGCATGGATACTTGTCGAGCAATGGCTCGTACTCCTCTGCCACCGGTGGCTTTATCCATTCGGGTATCTGTGCGCCTGCCTGCTTCGGGTTGAAGTATGGACCTTCGAGATGGAGTCCGAGTACGGGGCTATTCTCTTCTTCCATTAGTTTCTGACAGGTCTCACAAGCTGCCTCAATCATTGGCACGGTAGAAGACGAGAGGGTTGGGAATATAGAGGTTGTGCCGTGCTTCATGTGTGCTTTTATGGCTACACGGAACGCCTCCTCTGTGCCCTCCATGAAGTCGCGTCCGCCTCCTCCATGCACGTGCAACTCTACTCCGCCTGGTACTACATAGCAACCTTTGGCATCGATAATCTGAGCGTTAACGATGTGCAAATCGCTGTTCGATACGGCTAAAATCTTATTACCGTCAATGATTACAGAGCCGCCTTCAAGCCATCCTTGTGGAGTAAGAACGCGACCATTAATTATTTGTTTTAACATAACTGAATGATTAGTTTTGGGACTATTGAGCAGCACATCCTGCTTGTGCAGATTGTGTGTGCAAAGTTCCGTCGTCCATTAGTAGGTTTTTCACAAGCAAAGGTACATATTATTTTTTATTGCAGCCAACAAAATAACAAAAAGAATTATTAACTTTGTAACAAAATCACAAAAATACAACAAATGATAACAGGCGAGATAAAAAACAAAATCGACCAGATATGGGACACGTTCTTTGTGGCTGGCATCACTAACCCCATTACCGTTTTGGAGCAGATGACGTACATCTTTTTTATGAAGATGCTCGACGACAAGCAGTTGCAAGAGGAGGAGAACGCACGCGACTGGGACTGTGAGGTAGAGAACCCCACCTTCCTCAACGGACAGCTGTGGGTAAATCCGGAGGCTGTGAGCGACGAGGAGCGAGCTGGTGTACCCTACGAAAACCTGCGCTGGCATGTGTTCAAGAACTTCGGTGCCGACAATATGTTCAAGGTGGTTCGTCAGAGCGTGTTCGAGTTTATCAAGCACATCGGCACTGGCGAGGAGTCTGCCTATAGCCGCTACATGAAGTCGGCAATCTTCCTCATCCCCAACGCTCGCACCCTTGCCAAGGTGGTGGACGGTGTCGACTGTAATGACACACATCAACACCATACGAATGGTGCAGACACCACAGTTCTGGGAGAACGAGTCGCTTGACGCATTGGAGAGTGTGCGCAAAGAGCTGCACGAAACAGTGCACTTGCTGAAGGAGCAACGCCAAAACAAGAAGTTTGTCATCGACATAGAGGACGAATACACCACCTCCAAAGCCCCCGTCAACGTGGTTATACAGACTACGTACAAGCAGCGAGTGATCGATTACTTGGCAGAGAACAGCAACAACGAAACACTGCGAAAGATACAGAACTTTGAGCAGCTCACCGCTGCCGATATACAAGAGTTGGAGCGCATCTTCTTCGAGGAGCTGGGCACCAAGGACGAGTACAACGCACTCACCGAGGGGAATCCGTACAAGAATAATGTGGCTGCCTTCATACGTGTCATCAACGGCATCGACCACAATAAAGCGTTACAGATATATCAGCAGTTTGTAGATGGCTATAATCTCACATCGGAGCAGGAGCAGTATCTGAAGAATATCATCGACTATGTAAGCATGAATGGCGATATTGAAACAAAAAACTTTATGGAGTATCCGCTAAAACAATACAACTGGCGTACTATCTTCGGCGACCATTTTGTAAATCTAAAGGATTTCATCAAGCAGATTCATGGGGTCATCTCTGCATAAACAGAAAACAAGTTAAGTGTTTTTTGAAAGAAGATGGTTGTAGATTTTCTTCACGGCAATGTGGTAGCTTGCTTTTAAGGAGCCTTCTGAGGTGTTGAGCAGGCTACTCATTTCCGAATACTTCATTTCTTCGTAATAGCGAAGATTGAAGACAACGCGCTGCACATCGGGCAGTGTTGCAATAGCTTCTTGCAAAGCTGCTTGCGTGGCATCGCCGTCAAAATATTCGTCGGCAACAAGGTGCGAACCAACTCCATCAGTAAGATCGGAGTCGTAAGCTACGAAGTCGCGCTTACGGCGTAGAAAGTCGAGCGACTCGTTGATGGCTATACGATACAGCCAGGTGGATGGTTTCGAACGCTCTTCAAATTGATCAAGGTTGTTCCATGCTTTTACAAAGACATTCTGCATTACATCGTTGGCATCGTCGTGATTGAGCACAATACGACGTATCGTCCAATATAGTTTTTCGCTATATTGGGCAACCAATTCAGTAAACAGTTTATTCTTTTCTGTATCTTTCATTTTGCCTTGAACATCTTGGTTAAAGATACTTTTGTATGTTGTCGTAGATTATACTGTCATAGCCATATATGTCGTCATAGCGAACAAGATTGCCATTGCTATCAGGATAGAGCGTATAATAGGTGATGTATATCGGCACTAATGGTTCTACCTTCAAACTACGTACCATCTTTGAACGATTAGGACGTTCTGCTTCTGGCACATCTTCGCGTGGCCGTTCGCTAAAATCGGCAGCCATAGAGTACTTCATCTTTTCCATCAGCTTCTCGTTTTTATCGTTCAACATGAAAACAGCCAACTCGTAGGGTTTCTCTACACGTATGCAACCATGCGACACCATGCGGTTGTTACGGGCGAAGACTCTGGGCGAGGATGTGTCGTGCAGGTATATGCTATAATTGTTGTCGAAACGGAAAATAACTCTTCCAAGCGCATTGCCACGCCCACCCCACTGCACAACGGAATAGTTGGCACTAAGGAGCATGTCGCGTGTAACGTTCTCCGGTGCTACAATCTTACCAGTGTTGCGATCTCTCACAAAGTAATTGTTATTATCGAAATAGGCGTGATTGCCGACATGGTGTATTACGCTTGTCTTCACTATGCTTTTCGGTATTATCCACTGCGGATTGAAGTCCATACGTTTTATCTTGCTGCTTAATAGCGGAGTCTTCGTCTCAAGACTACCGACAGCCACCTTCATAACCAGACGTTCGTCACCATCATGGGCAAACAGATACAGAGCGGGCACGTTCACAACCACATACTTCTTGTGCAGCTGCGGGTAGTCGCCATCGTTTTCCCAGCGACAGCGCTCTATATTGCAAAGCAAACGACGGCGATAGTCCTTGTCCCTGGTCTTGTTCAAAGCAGAAATGTATTTGGCGTATAATGGATTGTGAGGCTTCGACTTTGCGAGAAAGTCTGCAAACTTATCCATATCACCCTTTATCACAGCACAAGCGGTTGCAAGATAGGTGTCATTGGGCAGACTTGTATGCCAACCATAAAGTGAACGATATGTGACGTGTAGGGTGTCGTCTTTACGCTGATCGAGTCGATTGAACGCTTTGTAAGGGTTCATAAAACCAAAACGCTGCCCCTCTGTGTAGCGCAAGAAGGCTTTTGTAAGATAATACTCTAAGCGTGCGAACACTTTTACAGCCGAATTGTCGGCTGTTTTAACAGAATCAAAATCAAGGGTGCGTACACGTTGTAAATCTTCTTTCAGTAAGGAATAATAGAATTTGTCACGAGAGAAGCCCAATGAGTCGACGTGTGAAATATAGCTAAGTAAGGTATCTGCTTTTGCAGAAACACCATCACGCGTTATCCACAGCATCTCCATACAGGTGTTGTAGTGCTTGCGAGCGTGTATGTCGGCTGGACTGTTAGATTTGTCGGACAGAATGAGTGTGCGGATATTAGAGAATACTCTATCCGCAGAAATATCGTAACGGGATGTTCGCAATGTAGCAAAATCGTCTAACGATACATACATACGTTCTTCTTTCTTATGACATGAGCATAAAACAAAAGCCATAAGAAAGAAGAGAAACAATGAGAACTTGCTAATATTCAAATTGGATATTGACAAAACTTGTTACTTAATCACAATTTTACGTGCTATCTTACCAACTTTAACAATGTAAATACCCTTTGGCAAGTTCAAATCAAATCGTTTGTCCTGACTATCAATCTTTACAGACATAACTGGAGCACCTCCTGCCAGATTGTAGATGCTCATTGTCATTCCAAAAGCATCTGTGACACGCACAACGTTATCCTCTATGGATATGACGGGCTTCTGCACATTGTCAATGAGCTCAATTTCTGGCATACATTCAGCCATTGCTGATTTTGGAGCACCTACCATAAAGATAGCAAGTAATATAACGAGTATATATTTTGTCATAAGCTAACGTTTTAATGTAATGATTTGTTTTTGCAAAGATACAAAAACTTTTAATACGACAATAATAATAGTGTAAAAAAACTGAGTTGTTCAGTTTTTTTACACTATTTATCGAGATTATTGCATCACAAATGTCAATGTTCCACCTTTCAGAATATCTTCATGCGAAATGTTCGTGCTACGAAGTCGCTTACCATTGAGCAGTACTTCCCTTACAAGATACTTCTCTGGCGAATAGCCTTCTGCCTCGACCTTAAACGTATTACCATTCTCCAAGTGGATTGTTGCGTTGCGGAAGAGCGGTGAACCAATCTCGTACTCGCAGCTAACAGGATTTAATGGATAGAAGCCTAACGCACTGAAAACATACCAAGCAGACATCTGTCCGCAGTCTTCGTTTCCACAGAGTCCGGCAGGTGTGTCGTTGTAGAGTTCTGTCAGTATTTGGCGAACATACTTTTGCGTCTTGTGAGGCTGACCTATCTTGTTGAAGATATATGCAGCATGGTGACTGGGTTCGTTTCCGTGTGCATATTGTCCTATCATACCCGTACTAAACAATGGCAGTTCGGCATTGGCAGTTGGTGTATAAGTGAAGAAGCTATCAAGTTTTTCAGCAAAACGTTTCTTGCCAACAAGTTTCTCAAGTCCCTTTATATCATGCTGCACCGACCACATATAGTGCCATCCATTGCTCTCACAAATGTGCGATGTGTACTCATCGGGCGAATAGGCAGGCTGGAAACTGCCATCAGAATGACGTGGTTGCATAAACGTATTGCCCTTACAATATACATTGCGATAGTTTTGTGCACGCTTACTGAACTCCTTGTAAAGGTCTGTTTTATTCATCGACTTTGCAAGAGCTGCTATGCAAGCGTCGTCGTAAGCATATTCGAGCGTTCGAGAGAGCGACCAGTCATCGCCAAGCGTAGGCTCCTTCACATCATAGGGTACATAGCCCAACTTCTTATAAAGTCCGATACCTCTATAGTCGTCTAAGTTGGCTGTCTTCACGCACTCTGCTAAAGCCTCTTCCTTGTTGATATTAGGCACACCTTTCAGAATAGCTTCAGCAATAACAGAAGCGGCATGATATCCAATCATCATATCCGTCTCCGACGACCACATATTCCAAATTGGCAAACGTCCGTTCTCCTTACTAAACGCAATGAGCGAATTGACCATATCGCTGGCACGTGTAGGCATTAGGATATCATAAAGCGGATGGGCAGCACGATAGGTATCCCACAACGAGCAAGTCTCATAGTTGAACCACCCATTCGCCTTATGCAGCTGACGATCAGCACCAAGATAGCTGCCGTCAACATCGCAGAGCAACGTAGGCGCAGACATGGCGTGGTAGAGTGATGTATAGAAAACTGTTTCTTGCGACTGCGAACCTCCCTCTATCTCTATCCTACCCAATTCCTTATTCCATAGGCTTTCAGCCTGTCTTCTCACTGCGTCGAAGTCGTCAGACACTGCTTCTGCCTGCAGGTTCTTTTGTGCTCCTGCAAGGCTTGTTGGCGAAAGAGCTGTTGTTACCACAAGTTTGTCAAAACCCTCTGAAGCAAACTTAAAGCGAGCAATGCAGCCTACTCCATCCCGATTATTCTTCAACGCTTTACTATCAATCTCTACAGATTTGATAGGTTGTGAGAAACGTGTTCTGAACCAAACTCGCTGATTGCGAGCCCAACCATCCGAATAACGATAGCCTTCAATGGTGAAAGAGTCAACAACGCTTATCTTGCTGTCAACCGTTGCGTCCCAGTTCATCGCCTTGTTCAAATCTAAGATGACCATACGTTCCTTGCCATCATTAGGGAATGTATAGCACTGAACTCCACACCGGGGCGTTGCGGTTAGCTCTACGTTAATGTCATAGTCGGTTAGACGCACTTGGTAATATCCTGCATGTGCCGTTTCGTCCTTGTGAGAGAAGCGCGAGTGTATACCCAACGGCTCTTCAGCCTCGTTGTACGGCAACGTTACGGGCATAAACGAGATATCATACAAATCGCCAGCACCCGTTCCTAACAAGTGAGTATGACTAAAACCGGCTATCGTACTATCTGGATAGAAATAACCAGCAATACGATCCCATCCTGGCAAACCGTTGTCTGGACTTAGCTGCACCATTCCGAAAGGCACCTGTGCTCCAGGATAAGTATTACCTGTATAGTCGGTACCTATAAGCGTATTCACTTTTGAAGCATAATCTTTGGCATATGTAGTGGTATGTAAGGTACAAGCAGCCAAAAAAATAATAGAAATTAATGTCTTTCTCATCATTATAAAATATGAAGATTTGAATTGAAAAGATGAAAGATAAAAATAAAGTCCACTTAAGGAATGTCCAATTTGGCCATATCTTTAAGTGGACTTATCTATTATTATATATTCAAATTGCAACTTCCGAGGAAGCAGTGTTTTAATTAGTCAAGATGAAGCGACTTCTTGATAGCTTCAATCTTATCGTCGGCAGCCTTGCTGCAACGCTCGTAGCAACCAGCACACTTGAATGACGGATTCTTAACCTCAAGATAGAACTTAATCTTAGGTTCTGTACCCGATGGGCGAACGCTAACCTTAGTGTTGTCGTCGCAGAACCACTGGAGCACGTTGCTTGTTGTAGGCATATCGAGCTTCTCTACAGTGCCGTCGGCCTTTGTAGATGTGAGAGCCTGATAGTCCTTCCAGAGAACCACCTTACTACCACCCAACTCCTGAGGAGGATTGGCACGGAAGTCAGCCATCATCTGCTTGATTTCGTCAGCGCCAGTCTTGCCCGGGCGAACTACGTTCACTGTGAACTCCTTGCTGAAGCCATACTCCTGATAAATCTGCATCAAGAGGTCGTAGAGAGTCTTGCCTTGGTCCTTAGCCCAAGCAGCAATCTCGCAGATAAGGCAGATTGAAGCTGGAGCGTCCTTATCGCGAACCTTGTCGTAAGGCAGGAAGCCGAAGCTCTCCTCGCCACCACCGATGTAGTCCTGCTTGCCCTCAGAGATAGCAATCTCACGTGCAATCCATTTGAAGCCAGTGTAGCAGTCGCGAAGTTCCACGTTGTTCTTCTTAGCGATTTCAGCAATCACCTCTGTTGTAACGATAGTCTTAACAAGGAAGTCTGTCGGCTTCAGCTTACCAAGCTTCTTCTTATTCTCAATGATGTAATAGCAGAACATCATGCAAGTCTGGTTACCATTGATAATCATCCATTCGCCCTTATCATCACGGCAAACGATAGCAAGACGGTCTGCATCGGGATCAGTAGCAACAACCAAGTCGGCATTGAGCTTTGTACCAAGCTTCATACCTAATGTCATTGCTTCTGCATTCTCTGGGTTTGGAGAAACGACAGTTGGGAAGTTGCCGTCAACAACCATCTGCTCCGGAACAACATTTATGTTCTGGAAGCCCCATGAACGCAAGCAGAGAGGAACAATTACGCGACCTGTGCCGTGCATTGCAGAATAAACGATATTGAGATCCTTCTGACGATTGATAACATCCTGGTCAATCATTGCAGAATGAACAGCTGTCATATAGTCGTAGTCCATCTCGCCACCGATAATCTGAATCTTATCCCAGTTAGCTTCGAACTTTACGTCGTTAATAGTCACCTTGTTAACCTCGTCGATAATACCCTTATCGTGCGGAGCCAATACCTGAGCACCGTCGCTCCAGTATGCCTTATAGCCGTTGTATTCCTTCGGGTTGTGAGAAGCTGTAACGTTCACACCAGCTTTCGCACCGAGTTGGCGGATAGCAAATGATATCTCTGGTGTAGGACGGAGCCCCTCGAACAAATAAGCCTTAATGCCATTTGCAGAGAAGATAGCAGCAACAGTCTCAGCAAAGAGACGAGAATTGTTACGGCAGTCGTGACCTACAACAACAGAAAGGTTCTCCTCGCCTGGGAACGCCTTTAATATATAGTTAGCAAAGCCCTGTGTTGCCATGCCAACGATGTACTTGTTCATACGGTTTGTACCAGCACCCATAACGCCACGCAGACCACCAGTACCAAACTCGAGGTTCTGATAGAAAGCATCGATAAGTGCAGACTTGTCCTCTGCCTCAAGCATTGCCTTCACCTCGTTACGTGTTTCCTCGTCGAAAGCAGGGGTAAGCCACTGCTGTGCTCTTTCCTCACACTGCTTTATGAGTTCTCTATTGTCTCCCATAATATAAATGTATGTTAACGTTGTTAATAATTTAAGTTTCTAATTAATATTACAAAGTTAGTTATAATAAATGAAACAATAACCTTTCGCCACTTATTTTTCACTTAAATTATTCTAAAATCTTTGTCATATTCAGCTCCGTAATTCTGCCATCAGGATTAACCTTGGCATTAAAACGAAATCTTGTCTCGCTTGAACTGTTGTCTGTATGTTCCACTTTCTGCAACCCAGAGAAGACAACAGTGTACTCATATTGCTGATCGCCTACTTCCTTTTTCGTTATGGCGTAATCCTCAAGCGACATCCAATTCATCGAAGCCACGTCACTCTTGTAGATTTTGTGCATAAACGTAACTACGTCGCTGCGTGTGGCGTTTGCCTTTCCAAGAAACTTTGCAATCAGCGGACTGAATGAATTCATCAATCCATTTTCATCTCGGTTGTTTAGACTTTGGAACAATCCATCAAACACTGTTCCTACGAGTATTTTATCCTCTGGGGTCACCGTGTTTGCATTAAGCATTTTCATCTTATCTGTAGCTTCATCGAAGTGCTCACCATCAGGATGCTGCTCCAAATAGAGTTGTACAGCCTCAAGGGTGTTCGCCGCATCAGCCCTCGACCAATCAATAGAGTCAATCTTGTGTTGCGCAACTTGGCAGAACGGAGAGTTTGGATGTTGCTCGATGTATCGTTGAAAGTCGCTTTTTGAACCACTAACAACAACATTAGTCCAATCGCGGTCAAGCTGTGCAAAATATTCCAAATGTGCAGAAATAGAATCGCGATGAGCTTCAGGCGCATCTGTGTATGTATTCAGATAGTTTTGCAACACTTGGGGGTCGTTGCTCGAAAGGGCGAACTCATACGCAGACTCCTCCTTATCGCTTTGAGCATTTCTATAGAAAGCGTATAAAACAGCACCCAGAACCACTACAACCAATGACACAACTGCTATTACAATACGATTATTGCGTAAGCCCGAAGCCTTTTGATTGACTTTACAATCACTCTCGTCTCCACACATTGTAGTATTATCAACTGTGGTTTTATGATGACATTGTGGACATTCCGCATTGCTATTAAAATACGTAAACCCACATTGCGAGCAAGTTGTAACATGTCCTGCAATAGGTACTCCACATGAAGGACAGACTGGGGCTTTGTCACTAATTTCCTGATTACACTCAGGACACTTAATTATTGCCATGATTTTAAATTAATTATATTATTCTATTAAACACTTTCATCTACTGATGCAGCTGTCATTTATATACTTTTCACTCTCAACGTCTTTGGTATTTAAGTTCGCGCAAACTATGTCTACCCATAAAGCGACTTTTATCTACATAGCCCCTAATGCCATCGATGTATCCCTTACCAGTATACTGCCATAACATATAGTCTTTATCATCTGCCAATATTGGTTCGTTTGCAGAGTATTGCGCAATCATCAGCTTATAATCATCTAACACTCCTACAAGATATTTGTTATAGAAATTGGTACCTGTGTACACAAGAGGTTTCTGATGATAAGCCTTTTCTACCATAACAAGAAACTTCGCAACAGAATCGCGGAATGCCTCTGTGCTCATCCCTTGCTTTACTTCGATATCTATCATCGGTATCAGATCTTGTTGACTGGGACGGCACTGGGTCTTAAAGTTTGCTAACTGCTTTGAGAGGTCGGTCTTTGGTCTGAAAAAATGATACGACCCTACCTTCAAGCCATACTTATGTGCTAAATCAATATTCTGCTCGTACATGTGATCTATACGATCGCCACCTTCAGTAGCCTTTAGATAGACATAAGCCATTTTTGTATTATTGCCTATTACTTCCCAAAACACCTCGCCTTGATAATGACTCAAATCGATACCATGCACATGTGCACAGGTGTCTTCGCATTGCACAAGATTGTCTTGAGAAAATACTGGGCAAGAATAAAACAGTCCTAATATGATATATATATGTATGTAAAAAATCCTCTTCATAAATGCAAAGTTACTGTAAAATAGACAAAGAGGCAAAAAATCATTACATTTTTAAATTGTATTAATACAACGCAAAAAAGACCGTCCTTGTACAAAAGTGTACAAAAACGGTCTTTGCTATAAAATAATAATCGATTATTCTTCTTCCTCTGCCTCTGCTGCGTGCTCCTCAATAAGCTTCTGCTGCAAATCGTTCGGAACAAGCTCATAGCTTGCGAACTTCGTTGTGAACGAAGCACGACCACCTGTCAAGCTACTCAACGAGATTGAATAGTTGCTGAGCTCCTTCAATGGTATTTTAGCCTGAAGTTTCTGATAGCCAGCCTCACTATCCATACCCATAATGAGCGCGCGACGACCCTGAAGATCAGACATTACGTCACCCATATAGTCGCTCGGTACGTACACCTCGAGATCGTAAATAGGCTCCAAAATCTTCGGACCAGCCTCCTTAAACGCTGCCGAGAATGCATTGCGTGCTGCCAACATGAACGAAAGCTCATTAGAGTCAACTGGGTGCATCTTTCCATCATAAACGATAACACGCACATCACGTGCATAGCTACCAGTCAATGGTCCGTGCTCCATGCGCTCCATAATACCCTTTAGGATAGCAGGCATGAAGCGTGCGTCGATGGCACCACCGACAACAGAGTTGATGAATACGAGTTTGCCGCCCCATTCCAAGTTAATCTCTTCGCGACCCTTGATATTAATCTTAAACTCCTGTCCGTTAATCTTGTATGATGTAGGATCTGGCATTCCTTCTGCATACGGTTCAACAATGAGGTGTACCTCACCAAACTGACCTGCACCACCCGACTGCTTCTTATGACGATACTCAGCGCGTGACATCTTTGTGATAGTCTCACGATAAGGTATGCGTGTCGGCTCAAACTTGATAGCGAGCTTCTCATTGTTCTCAAGACGCCACTTCAATGTGCGGAGATGGAATTCGCCCTGACCACGTACGATAGTCTGACGCAACTCCTTGCTCTGCTCGACGAGCCATGTCGGATCCTCCTGATGCATACGCAGCAATGCCGACATAAGTTTTTCTGTTTCTGCTGTATTGACAGCCTTGATTGCACGTGAGAACTTAGGGTTAGGATATTTGATAAAGTCAAAGCGCCATTCGCAATCTTTACCATTGAGGGTGTTTCCTGTCTTTACATCTTTCAACTTAACTGTGCAACCGATATCGCCGGCAACGAGTTCGTCCACTGGTATTCTGTTCGCACCAGCACAAGCGAATATCTGACCGATACGCTCCTTTGAGCCACGATCAGCGTTTGTCAAGTCATCACCCGACTTAATCTTGCCGCTCATAACCTTGAAGTAGCTTACCTCACCAATATGCGGTTCCAAACCTGTCTTGAAGAAGTAAACAGACTCCGGTCCGTTTGTATCAGCAACAATTTCCTCACCACGTGTATTGTGAAGCTTCGGCATTTCACTTACGAAAGGTACTACATTGCCCAAGAACTCCATCAAACGACGAACGCCCATATCTTTGCCTGCACAAACGCAGAACACAGGGAATATAGAACGTGTAACGAGTCCCTTGCGGATGCCTTCGCGCAACTCGTCCTCAGAAAGAGCTCCTTCCTCAAAGAACTTCTCCATCAATGTCTCATCGTTCTCGGCTGCTGCCTCAACAAGAAGCTTATGGAGTTCCATTGCCTTATCCATCTCTTCTGCAGGGATGTCAACGATTGTTGGCATACCACCTTCTGGTCCCCATGTGTACATCTTCATCAAGAGCACATCAACGATAGCATTAAAGCCTGCACCTGTGCTTACCGGATACTGAATCTGAACACACTTAGAGCCGTAGATAGCATTCATGTTTACCATGACATTGTCGAAGTCGCACTTATCAGAGTCCAACTGGTTGATAAGGAAAATGACTGGCTTATGAAGTTTCTCGGTATAACGGAAGTTGTTCTGTGTACCAACCTCAGGACCATACTGACCGTTAATAAGGATAACAGCCTGATCGGTTACGTTGAGAGCTGTGATTGCACCACCGATAAAGTCGTCAGAACCTGGGCAATCGATAATGTTGAGTTTCTTGTTGTTCCACTCTACATGGAACACTGTGGGGAACACCGAGTAGCCATACTCATGTTCTACCGGGAAGTAGTCGCTTACCGTGTTCTTTGCTTCCACCGTACCACGGCGCTTGATAATACCACTACCATAAATCATAGACTCGGCAAGGGTGGTCTTGCCGCTACCCGCACTGCCTAAAAGGGCAATGTTCTTAATCTCATTTGTTTGATAGACCCTCATATTCTTCAGGTTTTAAATGGTTAATAATAAATTCAGGCGGATTGACTTTGGGGCGGGTGTCTATCCGTCTACTAAATTATATATTTATATGGTATTTCCAAAAGAATTGCACAAAAACTAATCAAAATTTTAAACTTATTAGTAAATTTGTAGCCATAAAACATAGTGTGACACTATGTACACCTTATTATATAGTGAATGAAAGCAGGAATATACGTACATATACCATTTTGCGAGAGCCGTTGCATCTACTGCGGCTTTTATAGTACAACGGCAAAAGACTGGTGTACTCGCTACGTAGACGCACTTTTGAAGGAGATGCGTATGCGCAGCGATGAGTTACGCAGCCTTTATCCTGACAACGAATGTACGATTGATACTGTTTACATTGGCGGCGGAACACCTTCTACACTCTCCACTGAAGACATCGCACGCATCATAAACACTATAAAAGAGGTTTATCCTTGCACTACACGCGAGATAACGATGGAGATGAATCCCGACGATGTTACGCCCGAACTCATCACCTCGGTACGTACGCTTGGTGTGAACCGCATCAGTCTTGGCGTGCAGACCTTCAGCGACGAACGCCTGCGCTTCATCCATCGTCGCCACAACGCTGCGCAAGCCGTAAAAGCCGTTGAGACAATCCGGCGTGCAGGCATCGATAACATTAGCATCGACCTTATGTTCGGCTTCCCCGACGAAACATTAGATGATTGGCAGAACGACTTGAACACAGCCTTAAAGCTACGTCCAAATCACATATCAGCATATAGTCTGATGTACGAAGAGGGCACCCCACTCTATCTGCTGCTTCAAAACGGCAAGATCAAACAGACCGACGATGATACTTGCCTTGCTATGTACACCATGCTTATGGACACGCTTTCAGCCAATGGTTACGAACATTACGAGATAAGCAACTTCTGCTTACCTGGCTATCGCGCCATACACAACAGTAGTTATTGGAACGATACGCCATACTTAGGTTTTGGAGCAGCTGCCCACTCGTATAACTTACTGACACGCAGCTGGAACGTTGCTGACATTAAAGAATATATTGACACCGTCGAAAGTAGCAAACTGCCGTCTGATAGCGAGCGCATTGACGACGACACTCACTACGACGACATCATTACGACTGCCATGCGAACCCACGAAGGCGTAGATTTGAAACGTCTGAAACCTGAGTATCGCGACTATGCTCTGTGCTCTGCAAAGAGCGATATTGACGGCGGACTTCTCGAACTCACCAACGACCATCTGCGACTCACACGTAAAGGACTTTTCGTTAGCGACATGGTGATGAGCAACCTTATGAAAGTCTGATAAAGGTAAAAAAGTAAAAGAGTAAAAAAGTAAAAGGATATATAAATCACACATTAATTATAATCAACAAATAAGAACATGGAAAAGAAACTTCGCACCGCTTCACTTTGTGTGCAGGGCGGTTACAAGCCAAAGAATGGCGAACCTATTGAGGTACCAATAATACAGAGTACTACATTCAAGTACGACAATTCAGAGGAAATGGCTATGCTCTTCGACCTCAAGAAGGAGGGCTATTTCTACTCACGATTGCAGAACCCTACAAACGACGCTGTAGCCAATAAGATTGCGCAACTTGAAGGTGGCGTAGGCGCAGTGCTCACCAGTTCTGGTCAGGCTGCCAATTTCTACGCTGTATTCAACATCTGCGAGGCTGGCGACCACATTGTAACATCTAACGAAATCTACGGCGGAACATACAATCTCTTCGGCGTAACATTGAAGAAGCTCGGCATAGAGTGCACTTTCGTTAATCCGAACGCATCTGAGGAAGAAATACAGAAGGCATTCCGCCCGAACACAAAGGTTGTATTCGGTGAGACAATCAGCAACCCTGGTTGTGCTGTGCTCGACATCGAGAAGTTCGCACGCATCGCTCACAAGAATGGTGTACCTCTCATTGTTGACAACACCTTCGCTACACCTATCAACTGTCGCCCGTTTGAATGGGGCGCAGACATCGTAACCCACAGTACAACAAAGTACATGGACGGCACAGCGAGCCAGGTTGGTGGCGTGGTTGTAGACAGTGGCAACTTCGACTGGATGGCTCATGCCGAGAAGTTCCCCGGTCTCTGCACACCCGATGAGAGCTACCACGGACTCACCTACGTCAAGGCTTTCGGCAAGATGGGCTACATCACAAAGCTCGTGGCTCAGCTCATGCGCGACCTCGGTTCTATCCCTGCTCCGATGAACTCGTTCATCCTCAACCTCGGCTTGCAGTCGCTCCACCTGCGCATGAAGCAGCATTGCGAGAACGCACAGCGCGTTGCCGAATTCCTAAAGGCTGACGAGCGCGTGGCATGGGTACACTACTGCGGTCTGCCGGGCGACGAGTATTACGAACTCGCACAGAAGTATCTGCCAAACGGCTCTTGCGGCGTAATAGCATTCGGACTGAAGGGCGACCGCGAGACTGCAATCCGCTTCATGGACTCGCTCGACATGATTAACATCGTGACCCACGTGGCTGACGCCCGCACCTGCGTGCTCCACCCTGCAAGCCACACCCACCGTCAGCTCTCCGACGAGCAGTTGCGCGAGGCAGGCATTGCGCCCGACCTTATCCGTCTCTCTGTAGGCATTGAGGACGCAGAAGACATTCTCGACGACATCAAGCAGGCTCTCGACAAGATTTAAACCAATATGGAAATGACAAACAACGAAGACAAGGAGCTGCTTTTCCGCGACGACCTCCATCAGTTTCTGCTCTCTGTAGACATGATTGACGAGCGTCTGCCCGAAGCTCCCGACCTCGAAGAGTTGTGGCAGCCGATAGCTCAGAGCTACATGTCCGACGCCATACGCGAGTTCAACGGCGAATATCCGCGTGTGGCGTTCGGCTGGATAATGTACGTGGGCATGGCGCTCGCAAAGTATTGGGATGTAGAATGGACTACCTACTCTAAGGTGACCGACCTCTACGCCTACCTACGCGACCGCATCGACTTCGACCACATGGACGATTATATCTGCGAGAAGGTGCTTTGCCTCGACGCAAAAGAGCACGAAGTGGTGAACAACGTGGTGGGCGAATGCGCTGCACGCACCTACAACAAACTCTGCCGTATGCGCCTTGAGGCTGGCTCAAAGGAGGCGTTCCGCACGTTTGTAGCGGCGCTACACCAGATGTATCTGATGGGCATTGCCGTAGAATTGCGCAGCCTTGGCTATCACATGACAAAAGTACAATAGCATGACTGACAAGGAATTTGAAACCTACTGGAAAGAAAATCGCATGACGATACTCGACAAAAACGACGAGTATCGCCATGCGAAAGAGAATTTCAAGATACACTCCGGCGTCGACCTTATTCTGTTTGGCATACCCGTAGTGGCAGGCATCGTGTCTATAAACAACGTGCCGCTGCAGAACGAGCTACTCAAATGGGTGGTGAGTGCGGTTATCACCATTGTCTGCTTCGCCCTCAGCGTGTGGGTGAAGAGTCTGATAACCGGCACGGTGTCGCCCGACGAAGTGGAACAACGCCTCAAGGAGGCAAAGAGACGCGAGTTGGTGGAATAGTGCTTACTTTCCACCACCTTCTGCGCTCTTAACGTCGTCGTTAGAGATAGATCGCGCCACCTTCTTGACGCCCGACGACAATTCTCCAATGCGCCAGCTCACGTTTATGCCGACGCGCCACGGATTATACGCCGAGTCGCTATGCGTTATGAAGTTCGCGCCTGTGACCGTCGATTTATAATGGCGCTTTGCATCAAGGAAATTACTTGCATACAAGTTGAAGTTGAGCCTATCCTTGAGGAACGACTTCTGCACATTCAAGTTATAGTTGTACATGCCCTCTGTCTTCGATTGAAGACCGGGATTACTTGTACAGCCATAGAAACCCACATTCACTCTCCAATTCTTAGGCAACGTCTGTTGCACGCCCACATACGCCGAACCGTAATAGCCATAGTTATGCAGCTGCTGACGGTCGTTGTAGTCGGAATAGTCGCCCCAAAGATTCATAGTCAGGCGTGTGTTCTTGAAGATGTTCCAATTGACATAGCTCGACAGCGACGCAGTCTGTGTGCGTCCGATGTTGCGGTACGTAGTGTAGCTGACGAGCTTGCCCGTCGGGTTCTTCACGCTCTCGATAGTGTTGTCCTCCACGAGCGACGTAACGCTTGAAATATTGTTGTTCGTGAAGCTGTAGCGCATGGTGCAACTAACGGAGAACTTAGCAGCAAAGTAGCTGTAGGTCAATTGCACGTTGTGGTTCTTCTCGCTCACCAGATTAGGGTTACCCTGCTGTAGCGCTTCGGGGTTAGTCTGGTTGAGATACGGATTGAGCGACCAGATGCCCGGTCGGTATATACGCATATTGTAGCCGAATCGCAGATTGTTCTCGTCGTTTATGCGGTAGCCGAGACTTGCCGACGGCACCACATCATCGAACCCCGTAGAGAAGTTCTCGCCCTCACCCAACTCATACTTTATCTTCTGGAACGTATGCTCGTAGCGTGCGCCAAGTCGTCCCGACAGATTGCCTAATCTTAAGCCGTAACCCAAGTAAGCGGCGAGGATGTCGTTCTCGTGACGATAGTGCGACGAATACTGTTCGTCGAACGTGTATTCGCCGTCGGTTCCGTTCTGACGCACATAGCGGTCGTCGTCCGAACGATTGTCGCGCAATATGTATTTTGCACCCACCTCCACGTTGTGTGCCTTGCCGATAGGCGTAGTATAGTCTACCTGCAACGTGTGCTCCATGCTTCGTCCGTTGCTTTCGGTATGCTCGTCAGACAAGCGCTTCACGAGCGGCAGCCACTCGTCGGTAGCTTCTGCCACATCGTAAGACGAATAGTTGTCGCCGCCATTGGTGCCTCCGCTTATCTTGTATGAGAACGTAAGCATACGCCCCTTCCGCTTGAAGAGGCGCTGATAGTCGACATTGCCGTAGAGATACGTATTATCCGAGACACCGCGTCCACCGTCGCTATACGAATAGAGCGTTGCGCCCGACAGCGGCGACGTAGCGTTTCTTCTTGCCAGGCTGTGCGAATGTGACCGATTAGTCCAGATGCCGAACGAGGCTGTCACGAGTCGCAGCGTGTCCACATCGTAGCTCGCTTCGAAGTTGCCCGAGTGCGAGTGGTTATACGAACGGCTGTCGCTCGTAGCGTATCGGTTGGACGCAGAGGGCGTAGACGGGTCGCCCGTGAACAGACTGCTGTAGTCGCCATGCGAGTTGCGTCCGTCGTAGTAGTTGTACGAGTAGGTTCCGCTGACGGTGAGCTTACCCTGCTTCACCGTAGCATACATGCCCGCATCAATATCGGCATTCGACACTCCGCCGTTAGTAGTCACGGTGTAGCCCTCAATGCCCTTACCTACAGTCACGATGTTTAGGATGCCGCCCACGCCCTCCGCGTCGTACTTCGGTCCGGGGTTGGTTATCACCTCTACCTTCTTTATCGAAGATGCTGGCATACTCTTCAGCACCTCCTTCGGGTTGTTCGACATCATACTGTTAGGTCGTCCGTTGACATACACCTTGAAGCCCGAGCTGCCGTTCACCTTTATATTGCCGTCGCCGTCTACCGTCACCATCGGCACCTTGCGCAGCATCTCCAGTATGTTGTTGGTCTTCAAGTCGGGGTCTTCCTCTATGTCGTACGTAATCTTGTCGATGTCGGCTTTCACGAGCGGTTTCTGCGCCACGATCTCCACGGCACCCAGCACGTGCGAAGCCTCCTTTATATATAATGTGTCGAGCGCGGCTACGGGCTTGCTGTCAGACACGACGAAGTTGCGCACGATGGGCTGCTTGCCCATTGCGTTCACGTAGAGGCGATAGCTGCCCGCCTTCTTCAGAGTCATGTTGAAAGAGCCATCAGCCTCCGATACAGCAAGTGCGGCGGTGGATGTAGAATCGGTTTGCGATGTGATTTTCATGGTGGCGTACTGCTCGCCTTCCTTAGTCGTAGCGTCGACTACCACGCCCTTCACCACAAAACGCTTTGCTGTCTGGGCGCTTGCTTCAGTGGCGAAAGACAAGAGCGGAGCTACAAGTGTTGCAGCCAATAGATACTGGCTCTTGAAAAAAGTCATAATACATCATTATTACTTGGTTCATAAATACGTTAAAAACGCAGAGGACTTTCGTCGCTCTGCGTACTTAAGAATACAAAGTTAAGTGTTATGAATAAATCAAGAGTTATTGCGTATGTTTTTTAACCATTTTTTACTAACGGCGACTTCCGAACTGGTACTTCTTATACCGGTCGTCTCTATCGTATTTACGATACTTGTCGTGCTTATGGTGCTTGTCGTGCTTATAGTGCTTGTAATGTTTGTCGTGCTTGTCGTGCTTATGGTGCTTGTAATGTTTGTCGTGCTTGTGATGCTTGTGGTGCTTGCACGACTCGTAATGCTTATGGTGCTTGCAGGGCTTGCACGACTCGTGTACGACAACCACTCTTTCTGGATACCTGGTGTAGATGTTGTGTACGTAGGCGTTGTCGCGCCAGCTTATAGGCTGATAGAAGTAATAAGCCTCGCGGTAGCGTCTCCACTGGCTGTCGCTCATCATGCGGCGCAACTCCTTGTTGCGATACTTCCATGCCCTGCCGTTTAAGTCGCGATAGCTGTTGATAGCGTCGAGATAGTCGAGGTTGAGACGCATGATGTTGTTGCGTTGCACATTCGTGAGTCCGAGTTCGAGAACCATCTTGTCGGTTATGAAACGAGCCTCTACCTGAATATTGGCGAGTCGCTGTGCGCTTGCAGAGAGTGCCGTTACGAGAGCTACGGCGAGTGTCAATACTAATCTTTTCATAATCGTAAGCTATTAAGTTATTAACTGTTGTTTTTTGATGTTGCAAAGTTACGCCAAAGAAAACATAAAAGCAAGGGAATTTTCATATTAGAGCGTAGGATTTACCCTATAAGTGGTTAGTGGTTTCCCCCTGAAGCCTTAAGAAAAGTCGTCGTGCAGCGAACGCAATCCGATTGGACGGCGAACGGAAACCGATCGGACGGCGGACGCAATCTGATCAGGCGGCGGACGCGATCTGATCGGGCGGCGAACGGAGCACGATGAGAGAAACCGAAGAAACGACAAATAAACTTAATTATTTTACACAACAAAACAACAATGTATAAAAAACTTGCACGCATGAATTATTCTGTATAATTTCGCAGCGAGTTTCCCGAAGCCTTGGCGCAAACGCTCCAAAGGGCTGCAACAGGAGACCAGAAGCACACACATTATTATATATGTATATGAGAAAACTGATTTTAGCACTTATACTCGGCATCGCAACCGCCAACGGCGCCACAGCACAAACCCGTTCAGACCTGCGCGACAGCCTCTCGGCAGCGGTGCAGGTGCTGGCATTCCACCCCGACTCGCTCGAGCTGCGCATGAAGAAGGCGGCTTGGAACATCGAACTGGAGCAATGGCGCTACGCCCAGGAGGAGTACGACTTCGTGCTGCGCTGCGACGAGAAGAACATCGCCGCGCTGTTCTACCGCGCATACGTCAACGAACGACAGGGCAGATACAAGTTTGCACGTCTCGACTACGAGAACCTGCTGCGCATTGTGCCTGGTCACTTCGAGGCGATGCTGGGTCTGGCGCTGCTCAACCAGAAGGACAACCGACCCACCGAGGCGTTCAACCAGATAAACACACTGGTAGCACAACACCCTAACAACGCCGTGGCATACGCCGCGCGTGGCGGTATAGAGATGGAACGCAAGATGTACACACCGGCGGAGTACGACTTTACACGCGCCATAGAGCTCGACCCTAAAAACACCGACTACCGTCTGAACCGCGCCAACGTGCGCCTGCTCACGGACCGCAAGAAGGAGGCTCGCGAGGACCTCGACGCCATGGTAGGGCAAGGAGTGCCGCGCGCAAACCTCGTCGAATGGTACAAAAAGTGCAGATAAAGCGGTGTTCGCTTTGCCATTTACGTAAATTGTTGTAATTTTGCCCGATATTTGAAATACAACAACATTTAGAAATGGCAGAATATTTAAGTTCAAGTAAGAAAAAAGTAACTGCACCCCTGTTTTTTGAAATGAAGAAATGTGGTGAGAAGATCTCATGGCTCACAGCCTACGACTACACCACAGCATCGATTCTCGACCAAGCTGGCATCGACACAATACTCGTTGGCGACTCTGCATCGAACGTGATGCACGGCAACGCCACGACACTCCCCATCACCGTTGACGAGATGATTTTCCACGCGCGCGCCGTGGCTCGCGCTACAGAGCACGCCTTCGTGGTGTGCGACATGCCCTTCGGCAGCTACCAAATATCAGAAGAGGACGGCATACGCAATGCCGTACGCATCATGAAGGAGGCTGGCGTAGACGGCGTGAAGCTCGAAGGCGGAGCAGAGATAGCTCCGATGATTAAAAAGATAGTGGCTGCGGGCATACCCGTATGCGGACACCTCGGACTCACTCCGCAGAGCGTTCACCAGTTTGGAGGCTACGGCTTGCGCGCCAAGGAGGAGGCAGAAGCAGAGAAGCTCATAGCCGACGCAAAGGCGCTTGAAGAGGCAGGATGCTGCAGCATCGTGCTCGAGAAGATACCGGCAGACCTCGCCGAGAAGGTTACGGCAGCCGTAAACTGCCCCACCATCGGCATCGGAGCTGGCAACAAATGCGACGGACAGGTGCTCGTATACGCCGACATGCTCGGCATGAACAAGGGCTTCAAGCCGAAGTTCCTGCGCCAGTACGCCGACCTCCACTCTATCATAACCGACGCCGTAGGCAGATACGTTGCAGACGTAAAGTCGTCGGACTTCCCTAACGAGAACGAGTCATACTAAGACATGGACACTCAATACACACCCACTTACAACCGATTGTGGAACCGCGAGTTCACACTCCTCACAATAGCCGAACTGCTATTGTGCATATCGTGCTACATGACCATACCGCTGCTGCCGTTCCGCCTCACTACAGAGGACCACGCAAGCAGCTACCTGGCATGTCTTACAATCGTCGTATTCATCATAGGCGTTTGTATATCAGGCTTTTTCGGCAGTTGGCTAATACAAAACTACCGCCGCAACAAGGTATTCTTCATTTCGGCGATATGCCTCGGCGCAACCATCCTCGGACTCTCAGCGTTCGAGTTCAGGGAGCAGCCGATTGTGCGCGAGATAGAAGAATACACGCTCCTGGCAGTATGCTTCGCAAGCGGCGCCGTGTTCGGCACAGCCAAGCGCGTACTCTCGTGCACGCTACTCATAGACAAGACCGAATCGTGCCACCGCACCGACGCCAACTATACGGCAATATGGATATCAAGACTGACGGTGATAGTAGGTCCGATACTGGCGCTGCTGCTGCGCGACGAGCTGCGCGGGTCGCTGTTCTACATAGTCGGAGCAGCAATGTCGCTCGCTTCAGCCGTGCTCGTGATGTGCGTGAAGTTCCCGTTCCGCGCCCCTGAGGAGGGTGTGCATCTGGTTTCGATAGACCGTTTCTTCCTGCCGCGCGGCGCAACGATAGCACTCGTAATAGCGCTCATCACAGCGGCGCTCGGCATAATGATGACAACACGCATGACGGTGGAGTTCTGCTCGTCGGTGATGGCGGGATTCGTAGTGGCGGCACTCGCGCTACACATACCAGCCGTAAAGAACGCACGCTTCGCCTCAGCCGTAGGAAACGCACTGGCGATAATAGCCATTCTCGCAATGTTCGCACACGACGACATATTCGACGCTACCCTGAAGCCGATGCTCTTCGGATTCGGCATAGCGCTCAGCTCGTCAGAACAGCTCTACAAGCTGCTCAACAGCTGCGACCACTGCCAGCGTTCGACAGCCGAGAGCACCTACTTCCTCTCGAGCGACGGCGGACTCTTCCTCGGCATCGCCGCAGGATGGCAGCTTACGACGGCGGTGAAGTCGGCAGAACAGGTGGCGCTGGCGCTGCTCGTTGTGGCTACGATAATATGCTCGCTGAACGTGCTCTTAAAGAAAAAACAGGCGAAACATCACGCCTAAAAGATTCATATTTAAAACAAGGAGGCATAATATGATTATCGATTTTGAGAAAACAGAACAAAAAGTAGTGGAGAACTTCAAGGGCGGCAACGGCAAGCTCATCATGCGCGCAGCCGACGACGGCAAGGTGAAGATAATGCGCAACATACTGACACCCGGAAGCTCTATAGGTATGCACACACACGAAGGCAACTGCGAGGTGATGTATATAATAAAAGGTGAGATAACCTTCGTATGCGACGGAAAAGAAGAGACCGTGCGCGCCGGAGAGGTTCACTACTGCCCGTGCGGACACACACATTGCGCTGAAAACCGCACAGCAGAAGACGCCGAATTCTTCGCCATTGTGCCGGAAATGAAGTAGAACTTACGGCACTCGAAAGCCCTTTCCTGCCCTACCCGATGCTTAACAACGTGAAAATTAATGAGTTCGGAGGGCAAATATTGCGCAACAACTCAAAAAAGTTATCAAGAAATTTTCGTATAACACGAAAAACTCGTATCTTTGCACGTCCTTAGTAAAAGGTAATAACAAAAGAAATAATAATATAATACATTCAAATGACTAAAGCAGATATCATCAACAAGATTGCAGAAAGCACCGGATTACAGAAGAAAGACGTATCAGTAGTCGTAGAAAGCTTCATGGAGAATATCAAAAACAGTTTGTTGACAAAGAAAGAGAATGTGTACCTGCGTGGATTTGGAAGTTTCATCGTTAAGCATCGCGCCGCTAAGACAGCGAGAAACATACTCAAGAAGACAACAATGAAAATCGGCGCACACGATCAGCCAAGCTTCAAGCCGGCTAAGTGCTTCATTGAGGAGATGAAGAACGCCACTATGGAGAAGTAAACCCCAACCCGCATTCATTTGAACAAGGAAAGAAAACATCATTAATATTAATATTAAACAACAAAAAATTTAAAGCTATGCCAAACGGAAAGAAAAAAAAGGGACACAAGATGGCTACTCACAAGCGTAAAAAGAGATTACGCAAGAACAGACATAAGAGCAAGTAAGAAAGCCTGCCCATAAGGGTCAGTTCCGATATGGGGGCGCGTCAAAAACCCATTGCATCAGCAATAATTTTGATGCGCCCCCATGCTTTTATATCAAAATTAAAGAAAGTACCTAAATTCAGAAAAACAAAAGAGAAATGACCAGCGAAGTTGTAATCGATGTACAACAGAATGAAATTTCCATCGCGCTGCTCGAAGACAAGCGACTCGTGGAATATCAGACTGAGCCAAGGTCTGTATCATTCTCTGTTGGAAACATCTATGTTGCAAAAGTAAAAAAGCTCATGCCTGGACTGAACGCAAGTTTCGTTGACGTGGGCTACGAACGTGATGCCTTTCTCCACTATCTTGATTTAGGCAACCAATTCAATTCTTACGAAAAGTACCTCAAACAGGTACAAAGCGACAGAAAGAAACTTTATCCTTTTGCCAAGGCTACAAAGCTGCCCGACCTCAGAAAGGACGGAAGCGTACAGAGCACACTCACCGTGGGACAGGAGGTGTTGGTTCAGATCGTGAAGGAACCGATATCTACAAAAGGTCCGCGTCTTACGGGCGAACTAAGCTTCGCAGGACGCTACCTCGTACTCATGCCTTTCGGCGATAAAGTTTCGGTATCGACAAAAATCAAAAGCGGAGAAGAGCGCGCACGACTGAAACAACTCATCAACAGCATCAAGCCGAAGAATTGCGGCGTCATTGTAAGAACTGTAGCTGAGGGCAAACGCGTAGCAGAGCTGGATGCAGAACTAAAGGTTCTGACAAAGAGATGGGAAGATGCACTCATAAAGGTGCAGAAAACCCAGAAACGTCCACAGTTGATCTTCGAAGAGACAGGTAGAGCTGTAGCATTATTAAGGGATTTGTTCAATCCCACCTACGAAAACATATACGTCAACGACGAGAATGTTTTCCACGAAGTTAAAAACTATGTTTCACTCATCGCCCCAGAGAAAGCAAACATCGTTAAGTTGTATACAGGAACAGTTCCCATCTTCGACAATTTCAACGTAACTAAGCAGATTAAATCCAGCTTCGGCAAAACCGTCAACTACAAGCACGGCGCTTATCTTATCATCGAGCACACGGAGGCCCTGCACGTGGTAGACGTGAACAGCGGCAACCGTTCGCACTCGGACAACGGACAAGAGGCTAACGCACTGGACGTGAACCTCGGAGCTGCAGACGAGCTGGCAAGACAGCTGCGACTGCGCGATATGGGAGGCATCATCGTTGTCGACTTCATCGACATGAACCTCGCCGAAGACCGACAGCTGCTCTACGAACGCATGTGCAAGAACATGCAGAAAGACCGCGCCCGCCACAACATTCTACCTCTGAGCAAGTTCGGACTCATGCAGATTACACGCCAACGCGTACGTCCGGCTATGGATGTGAATGTGGAAGAGGTATGCCCCACCTGCTTCGGCAAGGGAAAGATAAAGTCGAGCATCATCTTCACCGACCAGCTTGAAAGTAAGATTGACAGGCTTGTCAACAAGATTGGAATAAAGACATTCTATCTGCACGTACACCCATACGTGGCTGCCTACATCAACAAGGGACTCTTCTCGCTGAAGAGAAAGTGGCAGATGAAATACGGACTGGGAGTACACATCGTTCCGTCACAGAAACTCGCTTTCCTGCAGTACGAATTCTACGACAACAAACGCCAGTTTATCGATATGAAAGAAGAGATAGAAACAAAGTAGAAAAGAACGAAAAGTAACACCACAAGAAGAAAGGATATGTAGCATTTCGCACAAAAAGCGAGACTATGTATCCTTTTTTCTTGTAAAAGAGGCTATTATCTGCTGTTTAGAACGAAAATAAGCAGAAAAACATTTCGACATTCAAAATAAACTTAGTACCTTTGCAGTCGCTATTACGAGATAGTAGCATAATTCAAACCACAAATTAAAATTAAATTTTAAACAATGGCAACAAAGATCAGACTTCAGCGCGGCGGTCGTAAGAGCTACGCTTTTTATCGTATCGTAATCGCTGACGCAAGAGCACCACGTGATGGTAGATTTACTGAGAAGATTGGTACTTACAACCCTAACACCAATCCTGCTACTGTAGATTTGGATTTCGACCGTGCACTCTATTGGGTAGAAACAGGCGCACAGCCAACAGCAACAGCGCACAACATCCTCAAGGGCGAGGGCGTTTATCTTATGAAGCACCTCCGCGGTGGCGTTAAGAAGGGCGCATTCGATGAGGCTACAGCACAGAAGAAGTTCGACGCATGGAAGGCAGACAAGCAGAAGGGCTTGGACACCGTACGCGAGAACGAGGCTAAGGCTAAGGCAGAGGCTGCTGCTAAGGAGCTCGAGGCAGAGAAGAAACTCAACGAGGCTATCGCTCAGAAGGTAGCTGAGAAGAAGGCTGCTGAGGCTGCTGCAAAGGCAGAAGCAGAGGCTGCTGCTAACGCAGAGGCTACAGAGGAAGCTCCAGCTGAGGCTTAATCAACGAAAATTCCGTCACAAGACACATATAAATCCCAAGAGCACCAGTTCTTGGGATTTATTGTTTTATAATCATACTGCTTCAACCACAACAACCACCCCACTCACATTCTTCCTAAAAACACAACTTATTGTGCAATAAATTCTTAATAAGAAAGAATTACATTAAAAAAACAAGCTCATAAATGGGGTAAAGCAAAGAAAACAAGCGTTTTCTGAGTTTTTTTTTGTAACTTTGCACTTGTGCTTATGCGTACACTTTGACGAACAAAACCATAAGTAACGCAAACTACGCACATATTAAATATCAAAGCATGGCAAAGAAAGTACTTTTTATCAATCAGGAGATTGCTCCGTATGTTCCCGAAACAGCACTCTCAATCATGGGAAGAGACCTTCCAACCAAAATGCAGGAAGAAGGTTTTGAAATTCGCACGTTCATGCCCAAATGGGGAAATATCAACGAGCGCAGAGGACAACTTCATGAGGTAATCCGCCTTTCAGGAATGAACCTTGTCATCGACGACACCGATCATCCGCTGATAATCAAGGTTGCGTCTATCCCACAAACACGCCTTCAGGTGTATTTCATCGATAACGACGACTACTTTATGAAGCGTAAGATGGCTCTTGACGAGAATGGTGAGGAATACGACGACAACGGCGAGAGAGCTATTTTCTTCGCACGTGGCGTACTGGAAACTGTAAAGAAGCTCAGATGGTCGTCAGAAATAATACATTGTCAGGGTTGGATGTCATATATCGTACCACTTTTCGTCAAAGCTGCATACAACGACGAGCCGACCTTCACCGACACCAAAATTGTTACATCAATATTCAAGGATGGTTTGTCTAAGAACATCGGAGACAACTTCAAAAATTGCCTTGAGTTCAAAAACATCACTGTAGATAGTCTTAGTGACTACAAGGACGACTTCGATTTTATGGAGTTCTGCAAGTTGGCGATAGATAATAGCGATGCCGTAATTGAAGCAGAAGAAAACGCCAATCCAGAATTGATGGCATATGCCGAGAGCAAGGGCCTGCCAATATTAAAATATCCAGGAGAAAACTATACTGAAGCCTACAGAGATTTCTACGAGAAGCTGTAGAGTGGAGAATTCAAATTAATCAATTTTGAATATGAAGCTAAAATATTTGGCAAGTCTCATGCTTGCCACCTTAATATTCACATCGTGTGACGATACCACTGGCGACATCGGCAGTGGTACGCTCATTGATGGTAGCGACAACTTGAATATAGTTACTGATACCTTTGAAGTAAAAACACGCTCAATTGTTGCAGACTCGGTTTTGGCAAGAACATACACCAGCTACATTGGTAAGGTGCGTGATCCGGAAACAGGTGCATACCTCAGCAGCGACTTTATGACACAGTTCTATATGCCCGAAGGATTTGAATTTCCGAACAAGGATAGCATAAAGATTGCCAACAAAGGACAAATCAAAGCAGATTCTTGCGACATACGCCTTTACTACAAGGAATTCTATGGCGACTCATTAGCACCTATGAAATTGACAGCTTACGAATTGTCTGCGCCCATCCCCGAAAAGGTCTACTATTCGAACTTTGACCCAAAGAAGGAAGGATTTGTGGACGAAAGCACTGCTGTCAATAAGGTCTACACGCTTACAGACCTAAATGTAGACGCATCAGTACGCAAAGGTTCAGACTACATCAAGTCAATATGTATTCCGCTTAACGATTCGTTCGGTACAGAGCTTATCAATCAGTTCTATGACCACAAAGAGGACTTTAAGGATGCCTACACCTTTATAAATAAGGTTACACCAGGCTTCTACTTTAAGACTCAAAGCGGACTTGGAGCTATGGCGCACATATATCTGAGCCAGTTGAATGTCTACTTCAGACACAAGACAACCACAACAAACAAAGATGGTTCGAAACGAGACACAATCATCGTATCGTCGGCTTCATTCCCTGGCACAGAGGAAGTACTTCAAACAACGAATATCATCAACGACAAAGCCGCTATCAAGCGACTCGCAGAAGAGGACACATGCACATACATCAAATCGCCTGCAGGCATATTCACCGAAATGACAATCCCTGTAGACGACATATTGCGAGGACATGAAAACGATACAATCAACACCGCAAAGGTCAGTTTGACACGTATCAATCCAATCGCAAATGGCTATTATGCACTGAATGCACCTACTACGTTGCTGATGATTCCGAAGGCAGAGATGTATAGCTTTTTCGAGAACAAGCAGGTGGCAAACTATAAAACATCGTTCCTTGCTACATATAGCAGCACGACGAACCAGTACACCTTCAACAATATAGGTAGCTTAGTGCGCTATATGGGCGAAAATCGCTCAAAAAAAGATTGGAATAAGGTGGTGATAATACCAGTTACTGTTACAAAAAACACATCGGGTGAGCTGACAAACATAACCCACGATATGTCAATTGCAAGTACAAAACTGGTCGGCGGTAGTAACAATCGCAATGGAGCTATAAACATCACTGTCATCTATAGCAAATTCAAATAAACACGCCAATGGCAGACAATTTTCTTGAACGCCAACGACGCGACTACGAAGAGCGTAAGCAACAATGGCAAAAATCGACTAAGAAGGTTGCAAGCGTGTCTGAGATTTTAAGAAAGGCGCGTGAGAAATTCAATAACGACTAATTTGAACACTTATAAAAGCCGTTCCATCATATATGGAGCGGCTTTTTGTATTAAAAACTTTCGAAAAGTTTTGGTAGAGAATTTATTTTGCTTAACTTTGCGAAATAACTAATAACTTAATAAATTAACCTAACCGACAAAAAACTTTATGGCAACAGAAAAGAGAAATCTCCTTAAAGGAGACTTTAGCAAGAAAAACGCCCTACTCTTTGCTTTAGCAGTTCTTGTAACAATTGTGCTATGGAATCTGCCGACAAGCAGTTTCGGAATCGAAGGTCTCACCGTTATTCAGCAACGCATTATTGCCGTGTTCGCATTGGCAACAATACTGTGGGTGACAGAAGCCATTTCGCCTTGGGCAACATCCGTGTCGCTCATCGGCTTACTGCTTTTCACAACATCAGACAATGCGTTCCACTTCTTCAGATCAGGCATTGAAAAAGAAGAACTGCTTGACCACAGCGCACTAATGGCTACATTCGCCGACCCTATCATCATCCTCTTCCTCGGTGGCTTCATACTTGCTATCGCAGCAACGAAGTCAGGACTTGATGTGCTCTTAGCACGTACATTGCTCAAACCTTTCGGCAATAAGAGCGAGAACGTACTACTCGGCTTCATCCTCATCACTGGTGTATTCTCTATGTTCGTCAGCAACACCGCTACAGCAGCGATGATGCTCACTTTCCTTGCCCCCGTATTCAAGGCTCTTCCCCCTGAAGGTAAAGGACGAGTTGCTTTGACACTCTCTATCCCCGTGGCTGCCAACATCGGTGGTATGGGCACTCCTATCGGCACACCTCCTAACGCTATCGCACTGAAATATTTGAACTCACCAACAGGTCTGAACCTTGGTATTGGTTTCGGCGAATGGATGATGTATATGCTTCCACTCACCGTGATATTGCTTCTTATTGGTTGGTTCTTACTGAAGAAGTTCTTCCCATTCAAGAAGAAGACCATCGAGCTTGAGATTGAAGGCGAAGTGCAGCACAACTGGCGCACAATGGTAGTTGCCGGAACATTCATCGTTACTGTATTGTTGTGGATCTGCGACCGCTGGACCGGTGTAGGTGCAAACACGGTAGCCATGGTGCCAATCGTTGTGTTCGCATTCACTGGCGTAATCAAGGCACGCGACTTGGAGGAAATCAACTGGAGCGTTATCTGGATGGTAGCCGGTGGTTTCGCACTCGGACTTGCACTCAACGAGTCGGGTCTCGCAGAAAATGTTATCAAGAGCATTCCGTTCAGCTCATGGTCGCCGGTAGTTATCCTGCTTGCTTCAGGTATTATCTGCTACCTTCTCTCAAACTTCATCTCAAACACCGCAACAGCAGCACTCCTCGTGCCAATCCTTGCCGTTGTATGTAAGGGTATGGGCGACTCACTCGAGAGCATCGGTGGTACACCGACAGTACTCATCGGTATAGCTGTAGCAGCATCGGTAGCGATGACACTGCCTATATCTACACCTCCAAATGCCATTGCTCACTCAACAGGCTTAGTAAAACAGAACGAGATGATGAAGATTGGTTTGACAATGGGTATCATAGGTTTGGTGCTCGGTTACTCACTACTCTTCTTCCTCGGCGAGATGCACGCATGGCAATAGTACATGCATGATTATATATTGCGTGCAATAATATCATAAACCATATTATTGCACACATAATAATATAAGGATATAAAAATGTCTTTTTCACAGGAAACTCTCTACGCTATAGCGTTGACCCGCATTAGCTATTTCAACATTGCCACATGCTTACAACTATATCGCAAGCTTGGTTCGGCAACAGCTATCATGGAGAATCGCAATAACATTAAGGATGTTATCAGCGATGCTTCTCCAAGATTAGTTCATGCACTAAGCGATGTTTCCGAAGCCTTGCATCGTGCAGAGGCTGAATTAGAATTTGATAACGCACATGCCATTCGTCCATTGACGATGGCATGTGACGATTATCCAGAACGTCTACGCGACTGCGATGATGCGCCTATTGTGCTTTTCTATCGCGGCAACGCTGACCTCAACCAACGTCGCATTGTGTCTATTGTAGGTACACGCCATTGCACTGCATACGGCCAAGACATCCTTACAAAATTTTGCCAAGACCTAAAAGAGTTGTGTCCTGATGTGCTCATCGTAAGCGGATTAGCCTACGGGGTTGACATCTGCGCTCACCGAAACGCTCTGAGAAATAGTTTTGACACTATTGGCGTTTTGGCTCACGGTCTTGATATGTTATACCCCTCTGCCCACAGAGACACAGCTAAAGATATGCTCTCGCATGGCGGACTACTAACGGAGTTTCTTACAAACACGAACCCAGACAAGATGAATTTCGTAAGGCGAAACCGCATCGTGGCAGGCATAGCAGATGCTACTATTGTAGTGGAGAGTGCTGCACGTGGCGGAAGCCTCATCACTGCAGACATTGCACAAAGCTATGCTCGCGACGTATTCACCTTTCCGGGCAATGTAAACTCGACATATAGCGAAGGCTGCAACAACCTGATTAGAGACAATAAAGCAGCACTCATCACCTGCGCAGAGGACTTTGTTAAAGCAATGGGTTGGGAACAAGACAACCAAGTAAAGGAAGCACGAGCAAAAGGTATCGAACGCCAACTATTCCCCGAACTGACCGCAGAAGAGACACGTATTGTCGAACTTCTTCAACGTAACAACGACTTGCAGCTGAATATCATCGCTGTACAAACAGGATTGCCGATTTGCAACATCTCTGCACTATTATTCAGCCTCGAATTGAAAGGTGTTATCAAGCTATATGCAGGAGGAGTTTACCATTTGCTGGGTTAATATTGGAATTTTTAGGTTAAAAATTTTGCACTTACTCCTATTTGTCGTAACTTTGCATTAAGCAGTAAGAAAAAGTATAACATAAAATAAACGCAAATGCCAGAAATTTCAACACGAGGACTTGAAATGCCCGAATCGCCGATTCGCAAATTAGCGCCTTTGGCAGTAGACGCCAAAAAACGTGGTGTGAAAGTCTATCACCTCAATATCGGACAGCCCGACCTTCCTACTCCAGAAGTAGGACTTGACGCATTGAAACACATCGACCGCAGTGTGCTCGAATACTCTCCGTCACAAGGTTATTATTCATATCGCGAGAGACTGACCGGATATTATAAGCGTTTTAATATTAATGTGTCGCCTGATGACATCATCATTACAGCAGGTGGTTCAGAGGCAGTACTCTTTGCATTCATGTCGTGTCTAAATCCGGGCGATGAAATTATTATTCCGGAACCAGCCTACGCCAACTATATGGCTTTTGCAATCTCGGCTGGCGCAAAGATTAGAACTATCGCAACAACAATAGAAGAAGGTTTCTCGTTGCCTAAGGTGGAGAAGTTTGAGGAACTCATCAACGAACGCACACGTGCCATCTTGATTTGTAACCCAAACAACCCTACGGGCTATCTCTATACACGTCGCGAGATGAATCAGATTCGCGACTTGGTGAAGAAATACGACCTCTATCTGTTCTCAGATGAAGTCTATCGCGAATACATCTACACTGGTTCACCTTACATCTCTGCCTGCCACTTGGAAGGTATCGAAGATAATGTAATACTCATCGACTCTGTGTCGAAGCGTTATAGCGAGTGCGGTATCCGCATCGGAGCCTTGATTACAAAGAATTCGCAGGTGCGTGCAGCCGTAATGAAGTTGTGTCAAGCACGTCTTTCTCCTCCACTCTTGGGTCAGATTGTAGCCGACGCATCGCTTGATGCGCCCGAAGACTACTACCGCGATGTTTACGAAGAGTACGTAGAGCGCCGCAAGTGTCTCATTGACGGACTAAACCGCATACCGGGTGTCTACTCACCAATTCCTATGGGAGCCTTCTACACGGTTGCAAAGTTGCCTGTAGACGATAGCGAGAAGTTCTGCCGTTGGTGTCTTGAGGAGTTCCAGTACGAGGGTGAGACCATTATGATGGCTCCTGCTGCTGGTTTCTACACCACACCAGGTGCTGGTATCAATCAAGTTCGCATCGCTTACGTACTGAAGAAAGACGACCTTGAGCGAGCACTCATCGTGCTACGTAAAGCACTGGAAGCATACCCGGGCAGAGTAGATAGCAACGATTAAAACTGTCCAATACTTTTAGGATATAGAGATTGAGGAGCTAAGAAGTTAAGCCAATGGTTTTACAGCAGATGCTACAAGCTATAACAACGGCTCAACTTCTTAGCTCCTTCTTTATTAACTACCAAACAAAAGATAATGAACTTTCCTCTTTTTGTAGCTCGACGCATATATTCAAACCAAATAAGCGACCGCCAAAAGGTATCGAAGCCTGCTATCCGCATAGCCACAATGGGCGTAGCAATTGGATTGGCGGTGATGATTATCAGCGTGTGTGTGGTGCTTGGCTTTAAACATACTATACGCGACAAGGTCGTTGGCTTTGGCAGTCACATACAGGTTGCGAACTTCTATGCGCTACAATCGTCAGCCACAGACCAACCGATTATTATCAACGACTCATTAGTAAAAGTGCTTAAAGGCATTAACGGCGTGAGTCATGTGCAACGCTTCGCACTGAAGCAAGGCATCTTGAAGACCGATAACGACTTCTTGGGGGTTGCATTCAAAGGCGTAGACGAAGCCTTCGACACCACCTTTATCCATAACAACATGGTCGAAGGCTACATACCACAGTTCTCAAGCGAGAAGAGCAGCAACAAGATACTCGTATCGAAGACGATGGCTGACAAGCTACAGACAAAGTGTGGCGACCGCATCTTCGCCTACTTCATCGACCAAAACGGAGTGAGAGTACGTCGGTTCACCATCACTGGAGTTTATCAGACTAATCTCAGCCAATACGATAAGACAATCTGTTTCTGCGATTTATACACAGCCGTTAGACTGAACAATTTCAGTGAAGGACAAGTTTCGGGTGCCGAACTCACTGTGGCTGATTTCAGCAAGCTCAATGAGACGGAGGACATAATTGTGCGCAAAGTGAACCGCACAATGGATAGCAATGGTGCCACCTACTCATCAAAGACAATACGCGAACTATCGCCTCAGATATTCTCGTGGCTCGACTTGCTTGACCTTAATGTGTGGATAATTCTCGCAATTATGACCGCCGTGGCAGTGGTGACAATGATTTCAGGACTTCTCATCATCATTCTTGAACGCACAACCATGATTGGTATACTCAAAGCACTCGGAGCCCGCAACAGAACTGTGCGCCATACCTTCCTTTGGTTTGCAGCATTCATCATAGGTAAAGGATTGCTTTGGGGCAATTTATTGGGTTTAGGACTTGTCATACTACAACACTTCACAGGTTTTGTTAAGCTCGACCCTGCTACCTATTACGTTGATACCGTTCCCGTAGAAATCAACTGGCTCTTCATTGTCGCCCTTAACGTTGCAACTATGTTCATAGCCATCGTGGTACTCATAGCTCCGAGTTTCCTCATTTCGCACATTCACCCTGCGCGCTCTATGCGCTACGAATAATAAAAACACTCATAAACAAAAGAAACATTTACAATATGGATATAAAGAAATCAGAATTTACAATATCGTCTGCAACCGTAAGCCAGTGTCCGAAAGACACAAAGCCTGAATTTGCATTCATCGGACGCTCGAATGTAGGCAAATCGAGTCTCATCAATATGCTGTGCAACCATAAGGGGCTCGCTAAGACATCAGCTACACCAGGCAAGACCCTACTCATCAACCATTTCATCATCAACAACGACTGGTACTTGGTTGACCTCCCGGGCTATGGTTTCGCTAAGCGCTCCAAGACCGTGCAGAAAAAACTCGACCAGATGATTACATCATATATACTGCAGCGCCAACAACTGGTAAACACCTTCGTACTCATCGACATCCGTCACGATCCGATGAAGATTGACACCGATTTTATCAACTGGCTCGGCGAGAGTTCAGTGCCCTTCTCCATTATATTCACCAAGGCCGACAAGCTCGGACCTGTGCGTGCGAAGCAGAATGCAGCGAAGTGGATGAACTCGCTGAAGGAACAGTGGGAGGAACTGCCCCCCTACTTCATCACAAGTTCGGAGAAAAAATTGGGACGTGACGAGGTGCTCGACTACATTGGAAACATATTGAACGAAATTAAAGCAACTGAATAAATGACTCCATTACTTGACGTTCAAAACATATCAAAGGCGTTCGGTGCGCATGTCCTGTTCGAGAATATCTCGTTCTCAATTGCCGAAGGACAACACGTCGGACTGATTGCAAAGAATGGCACGGGCAAGTCTACTCTACTCTCTCTACTCTCAGGCAAGGAGAGTGTCGACTCCGGAAGTATCATCTTCCGCCGTGACATAAAGGTTGGCTTTCTCGAACAACAGCCTAAGTTCGACCCGGAGGAGTCAGTGCTCGACGCTTGCTTTAACCATCAGGGCGACCCCGACCGCATATTGAAAGCGAAGCAGATTCTGACACAGCTGCACATCACCGACCTCACACAGCCTATGGGTCAACTGAGTGGCGGACAACAGAAGCGCATCGCACTGGCTAACGTGCTCATCACCGAGCCCGACCTGCTCATTCTCGACGAGCCTACAAACCACCTCGACCTCGAGATGATAGAATGGCTTGAGGGGTATCTGCAACGTGGCAACAAGACTCTGCTCATGGTGACACACGACCGCTACTTCCTCGACCGCGTATGCAACCTCATACTCGAACTCGATAACCACACAGTTTATTCATATCGTGGCAACTTCCAGTACTACATGGAGAAGCGTCAGGAGCGCATAGATGCCACACGCGCCGAGATAGAGCGCGCCAACAACCTTTACCGCCGCGAGCTGGAGTGGATGCGTCGTCAGCCACAAGCACGCGGACACAAGGCGCGCTACCGTGAAGAGGCATTCTACGACCTTGAGAGCAAGGCGAAACAGCGTATTGAGGAACGACAGATGCGTCTGAAATCGAAGAATGTGTACATTGGTTCTAAGATATTCGAGTGTCAGTACGTATCGAAGGCGTTCGACAAGAAAGTGATTCTGAAGGACTTCTACTACAATTTCCAGCGTTTCGAGAAGATGGGCATCGTGGGCAACAACGGCACGGGCAAGTCTACCTTCATCAAGATGCTGCTCGGTGAAGTAGCTCCCGACAATGGTCGCTTTGACGTGGGCGACACTGTGCGCTTCGGTTACTTCTCACAGGACGGCATGAAATTCCGCGACGACCAACGTGTCATAGATGTGATAGCCGACATCGCCGACTATATCGACTACGGCGGCGGCAAACACATCACCGCGACGCAACTCTTGCAGCACTTCCTCTTCACGCCCGAACAGCAATACGATTATGTTTACAAGCTATCTGGTGGCGAGCGACGCAAACTGTATCTGTGCACCGTATTGATGCGCAATCCCAACTTCCTCGTGCTCGACGAACCCACCAACGACCTCGACATACAAACGCTTGAGGTGCTTGAAGAATATCTACAGGACTTTCCTGGCTGCGTGATAATCGTGTCGCACGACCGCTTCTTCATGGATAAGATTGTAGACCACTTGCTCGTGTTCCGTGGCGAGGGCGAGATAAAGGACTTCCCCGGCAACTATACTCAGTTCCGCGAGTGGGAGTCGCTGAAACCGAAGGAACTTGCCGACAATAAGAACAACTCTTCAGACACAGAAAAGAAAGAGAAACGCGAGTTTGTTGGCGAACAACGCCGCAAGAAGACATATAAAGAGAAGTGCGAGTTCGAGCGTTTAGAGAAAGAAATCGCTGCACTTGAAGAGGAACAGAAAAGCATCGAAGAAGCGCTGTGCAGCGGTACGCTCCCTATCGACGAACTAACCGAAAAGAGCAAACGCCTCCCCATCCTCAAGGATGAACTTGAAGAAAAAGAGATGCGCTGGCTTGAACTTTCAGAAATAAACGGATAGAAAAATGAATATCTTTAAGAAACTATTTGGTAGTCAGACTACCTCCAAGGAAACCAAACAAGAGGAAAATAAAAACTTCGATGTGTTGAAATATGACGGAGTACGCGCCCTTCGTATGCAGCAGTTTGAGTATGCTGCAAAATGCTTTGTACACGCCATTGAACTGAACGCTGACGATCTCGAATGTCGCGATTATCTTTCACAGGCATACATCTCACTTGGCGATTTGGAACATGCTTACGAACAGCTACAAGAAATTTCAGAGAAGCAATCTGACAACATCGCCGTGTTGTTACGTATGGCAGAGGTGGCATATATGATGGAAAACTACTCCACAATGGCAGATGTATGCGAAAAAGCCCTGCTACTTGACGACAAAAACGTAATGGCATATTATCTCTATGCCAAAGCTTATCACGGACAGGGCGACCTTAACAATGCAACATCAATGCTGACAAAAGCAATCGAGTTACGCGCAGACTTCGATGTGGCTCGCTTACTACGTGGCAACGTGTTGTTGGAGAATAAAGCTATCGAAGAGGCTGCACTTGATGCCAACTATCTATACGAACGCACAGAAAGCAACGAAGATGTATTGTTGCTTAAAGCCCGTGTGGAGAAAGCCAAGGCGAACCTCAACGAAGCTGAAAAAATCTATAGCGAAGTAATTGATTTCGACCCATTCTCAATAGAAGCTTACAAAGAACGCAGCGAGGTACGCAAAAGCCTCGGTGATATCGTTGGGGCGACGGAGGATGAGGAGAGAGCTAACGAAATGGAGACAGCGACACCCCAATCCTCAGAAGGAATTGAGCAGAAGATCAAAAAGAAAATGCAACAAATGGATCCTTACAAGGTTTTTCATAACTTCTAATAGCTACACCTTCTACCACCCCATCATCCTTTTACTAAACAGCAGTAGTTTTTATATCTATCCCCACCATCCGCGTCGACCGACGCAGATGCTCGTAACGACCGACGCGGATGCACGTATCGACCGACGCGGATGCTCGTAACGACCGACGCGGATGCTCGTAACGACCGACGCGGATGCTCGTAACGACCGACGCAGATGATAGACTCCCACCATTAGCAATGATAGCATTTCGAATATTGAAGATAATTATGAGAGCGAAGGCGGTTGCAAGGGGATTATTCATCTCTGACTACATAGAACCGACGGCACCGATGCCTTCGATACGCTCTACATCGGCTGCGAAAAGTTCCCACAACACGATTTATATCCGATTGCGATTGGTGGAGTGAGATGAATAAAATTTTATTAATTTATTGTTAATATTTATTGATTTAACTCTTTATTATCATTTTATATATTAAGTTTGTATGATTAAATTTAATAACTATGGATGATTATATATATGGAATTATAAAAGAAAACGGAGTTAATCGTTTACGCAAGGTTTCTTACCCAATAAAAGAGTTATTCTCCATATCAGATTATGAATTATGTAAATCTCATAAATATGCAACTTGTTTTAACTCCACATATAGCGATAGCCTTTGTTCTATAGATGTAAAACAATTAGCATCAAGTGAAAACGAAAGAAACAAAAGAAAAGCAGCAGTATGCTTTGAGCATTCAATAAAAGAATTTGAAGAACGATATGGCGATAGAATTGTGGCAATATCACATCGTCGTGGAGGTTGGTATGGAATAAATTGGAAATTTAACGATGATATTTCATTCAATATAAACACAAATTTCGGATTTGGTTCATGTAGCTATTTTTATGCTATTTTTATGTATAAAGATATTATATTAGCACCATATTCTTTTTACATAAAATACAAAAATTCTACATTTGCAAGTGTAACAAGATGTACTTATCAGTATTCTTTAGAGTATAAAAGTTGGGATTCTGTAATGACTGACTGTCTTAACTTTTATGATGCAATAGTAAAAAAAAACTACAATTATGTTTTCACTTGGCTTGACAAACAATTAAATGAAATGGTTTCTGGTCTTGAAAGATTAATAGACCGTTCAAGTGCGGGTTTTTGGGATGAATCGATAAACAAAAGTCATGCAAGTAAATTCGCAATTATTACTGGCGATGATTTTTGGTTTGTTAAGTCAAAAAAGATTGCCTATTCATTAGATTTTATAAGTAACATTAGTAGTTTGCCTGTAGAGATTGACACTGCTTTATATACAAAAAGAATTCTTTTGCTTTGTAAGAAATTCCAGCCCAAATTAATCGTAAAGATTGAGGAAGTGTCAAAACTATATGATATTCAGTTAAACCAATTATCAGAATTAAAAGAATCTGGGAATTATCCACTCTATGATAAATTATATAAAAAATATTATTACGAAAGACGATTTTATAAGTCTGACTTCAAAATTATATATTTCATTTTACTTATAAAAAGAATAAGCCCTACATTAAGTTGGAAGGAAAGAAGGATAGGTTTTGCTAAATTTAAAAAGCAAAAGAAGGATATTAGCAATTTAGAATCAGAAATGAAACGTACTAAGTACTTACTTGATCAATTAAAGGAAGACAATAACAACATAAACAATTATTTCGAAAACGTCGAGGTTTAATTAAGTCTATATATGTAAATATTTTCGGACTTTGATTCTTATGAGGGGTAGTACCTCGAACAACTTTATAATTATCTGAATATTTATGAAGCGGAACACTATCTAATCACCCTTTCCTATACGCCTTTGTCTTGCGCCCAACGCAGGATGAAGGCTTTTCTTTTTTCAGAGGTATGCTCCACCTTCCACTTCCGCCCGGCTCAAAGGAGTCGGGGGTTCTTCTGACACTGCTGCAAGATCGTAACAAATCAATAACACTCCTCCTTACTACGTCTTCACTTGCAACATCCCATCGGAGATAGAAATATCTACTGATGCTGCTTCGGTATATGTCACTATCGCATGTGGTCCTGACACTATCTTTGAAACTACGCTTTACCCTTACAACAACATCGCCATGCTCTATGATGTTCGCTCCATCATCGAGGGGCACATGCTGGATAAGCAACGTGTCTTCGCCAACTTTGTCATCACGGCGGTCACAAAGACTGAAGAGACGACCTATGCAATCAATACACATCACCACCCTCCGCAAAATCCTATCCAGTCCCGAACTTATCGACATCCGCCTATGGACTCGCAGCAGTGAAATCCAGTCCTGGCACCGCTGCATCTCCCTCAAATATGACTTCTACAAAGGCACAAGACGAATGAAGCTGCTGGACTCCAACGAAATCCGGCAGCTTCGAGACGTGTGTATATTTGAGGTGAATGGTATGGAAGTATATCTGTGATAAAATAAAGAAAACCGATAAAAAAAACTTTTGCAAATAGTTTTTAAGTAATCTTGATAAAGATTCTACAACAAAAATAAAACTTCATTATATGTAAACATACATTAAGTTTGTATTAAATACATGTGCAAAAAATACAATTTTTCTACAAATTTATATCGTTAAATATACAATAAATCATTTTTTTTATATATCTTTGCATCGAAAATAATCTCTGCGGCAACAGAGATTATTAATCGGGTCTGGCGACTCAAAAAAAATAATTTTTATGATAAAATTAAATTCGCCTACAAAGGTAGGCATTTTCAACGAAAAGCGCAAAAGAAAGCGCATTATTAACGCAAAAGAATTTCAATTTGACATGAAATCTGCGTTACAGGGGTTTTTCACTGCTTTTAATAGAGCAGTGGTAGTGTATAATGATAAAATAAAAAGTATTGATCCTCGGGATAGAGTGAGAAGTTTTGAGGCATCGTTCTTTAATACATGTTTAATGCAAACTCTTAGAGAAATTTTAGGGGTAAATATTCCAAAAGGGCGATATGGAAGAATGTATCTGTACATAAATGGTTATATTGTGTTATTCAAGAAGTTGGATAAATATAATATGCCTATGAATGTACGTACTAATCACTTGCTAAAAATTGAGAATCAGCAGGAAGGCAATTTGTTTAGCGATGAAGAAGATGGAATTGCTCCAATTATTTTCTTTGGCTATTCAAAATCTTCAATAGGTGAATTTGTACATCCGAGATTTGTCTATATTGATGAAGAAATGGTAAAATGGACACTGGATGAGTTTGGCGTACCACAAAAGGATACGACATTATTCACTTCTCTTTCGGATGTCGAAACAGCACATCCAAAAGTACGTGTCAAGAATAAAGAAGATAAAATTAAAGCAATAAAATAACCAAGAGTTGCCAGACTCGGTAAATAAAATAATTTAAAAATCAAGAGTATGAATCCGAGACAACTAACATTTGTTCGGGAATATAGAGGTTATTCTCAAACGGAATTGGCTTCTCATATTCAAGGATTGTCACAATCAAATTTATCTAAATTTGAGAAAGGGGTCGGTCAACTATCGAATGAAGTACTTCAAAGGATTGTTGATTTTCTTAAATTCCCAACTTCATTTTATGAGCAAGCTATATCAAACAAAGTAGATAGTGCACATTATCGAAAGAGGGTTGGAGTAGCTAAAAAGGAGAAAGACTACATTGAAAAGTCAATAAAACTGATCGGTTATATTGTAGATCAAATGTCTGATACGATCGAGTTTCCAGCTTTTTCTTTACAGACAATTGATATTTCAGAGGGGTTTACTCCAACATCTGCAGCACAAATTATCCGTCGTTCAATGGGAATTCTACAAGGTCCCGTGAGCAATATATATACGAAACTTGAATCAAATGGGATTATTATAATAGAGATATTTGACTGTAATGAAGGCTTTGACGGAGTGGCATTCTTGACAGACATGGGGTATCCTGTTATAGTAATAAATGGAAATTATAGCAACGATCGCAAAAGATTGACCATAGCTCATGAACTAGGTCATATCGTTTTACATATTTCTCCTGACTTTGCGATTCCAGATTGCAGGAATAAAGAAGAAGAGGCTTTTTCTTTTGCTGCAGAATTTCTGATGCCGTCAGATGAGATAAAGGGGTCTTTGACTGACTTACGACCGTCTTACCTTCTACCACTTAAACAATATTGGCTTACGTCTATGGCTTCTATTGTTCATAGAGCAAAAGATTTGGGTACAATATCTTCAGATAAATATAAATATTTAAATGTTGAGTTAAGTAGAAAAGGATACAAAAAGAAAGAACCTGGAAATGTTTCTATAGATGCACCTTCACTATTTTATGAAGCCTATCAGCTTTTTAAGACAGAACTGCATTATACAGATTCTGAATTATCTCATATTTTTCATCTTCCTATAGACGTGATAAATCATTTCTGTATCAGAAGAAGAACACATCTTTATATATTGAAACACTAAGATAAGAACCTATGGCATTATTAATTATGCCATAGGCTCTTATATAACTAGCCCAACTACTTGGCAAAAGGTACTCAAAACATATTCATGTGTTAAAATAAAGCTCATCATTCAACATATATTTCATTAATCTTTTGCAAATTTAAGTAAGTATAAGTGTGCCATATATTTAAGTGTATAGGCATATAAGAAGAGAATAATTGCTTTAAGAATTTCAATTTTAAGATGATTCTTAAGTCACCTTCTTTACCACTCAAACCTATATCCTTCTTTTCACCAATCCATACAGATTTTATAATATACAAATCCCTCACGCCTTTACCTTTTATATAAGGCATGAAAAGGAAGGCATTTCTAAAATCTATAATCTTAGGAATTTTATTTCCTGTATAATAGTATTGCCCCTCTTTAGAAAGAAAAACATTCTTGTTTTTTTCTGGTATAAGCCCAATTATAATGTTGTTAAATTGTAAACCACTTCTCAAATTCACAATTATAGACCTTTCTTCATTTTCTTCTATTTCAAATAATATTTTGCCAGCCTGCTTTAATAGGCTCTTTATAGAAGTACCTTCAAATATATTTTTCTTATTATTTGTATTTAATATATCTACTTTATCTTCTTTTGAGAATACGTTCACTATTTCTTTTGCTATATTATATGCTAATCTTGGAGGAACAGCATTGCCTATCATTTTATATCCATCTTCGATTCTTGTATAGCGTATTTTAAAACTATCAGGAAATGTCTGAATTCTGGCACATTCTCTTACACTGAGTCGTCTATATAGTTGTTCATATCCTTTTGCGAAAGTTCGTGAAGAGACAGAATTATATATCATTTTAGGGGCTTGAGGATGTTGAGGAATATTCTTGGCTTGTGCTTGTATCGTAAAAGAAAGCTCGTTCCAGCTACGGACACGATTCCTAGACATGTATTTACTATCGTAGGTTCCTGTATACACATCATGGTTGGCTCTTTCAATATTTTCCGTCTCAACAGTATTTCTAAAAAAGGGACGTGGGACTTCTGTTATATCACCTATAGCTTGTCTTAAAGTAATAGGAGTTGTTGTCGTCGCTTCTGGAAAGCAGAATTTATTCCGTATGTCAGTTCTTATACCCACAAAGAATACACGAAATCTATCTTGTGGAATTTTATAATCTGCAGCATTGAGCAATTCATATGTAATATTATACCCACACTCACTTAACAGTTTTAAAAACATATCAAGTGATTTTTGATGTTGTTCTTCAAGAATTCCTCGAACATTCTCGATTACAAAGAATTTAGGTTTTTTCTCAGCTACAATTCTAATATAATCCAAAAATAATCGTCCACGTGGATCATCTAATCCCTTTTGCTTGCCACCTTCGCTCCACGCTTGACAAGGAGGACCACCTATAATACCATCACAATTCGGAACATCCGTACCACGTATGGTACGAATGTCCGATGTATTCAAAACTGTATGTGGGTGATTTAATCTATATGTTTCATGAATACTTGAATCAAATTCATTTGCCCAAATAACATCAAAACCTGCTTGCTCAAATCCAAGATCAAGTCCACCACACCCTGCAAAAAGGGAAACGACTTTCATATATTAGTTGTTAAGCTCAATGCCATGCCTCCTTAAAGCAGATATAATGCTCATTGCAACATGATAAGCAAGATTTACAGGAACAGCATTACCAATCATCTTATATCCGTAGTTTACCTCATCATAAATAAACTTATAGTCATCAGGAAATGTTTGGACACGAGCAACCTCACGTACCGTCATACGTCTGTATAGGTGTTCGCTTCCTTCTACAAATTTTTGCAAATTTTTCTCAACTTTTATCATCTTTGGCGCTTGTGGATGAAGTTGGCATTGCCTTCCACTTGCTTGAACGGTAAACCCAGGTTCATCCCATGACCTAACTCTATTGCGAGACATGAAAATTGGAGAAAATGCACCTGTAAAATACTCATTGTTTGGTACAGCACATGCATCTCCATTAGCATGATTCTTTTCTCTTGCAGGTATTGCTGTTTCTTGCAAATCCCATATAGCCTCACGCAAAGTCGGTTTGTGACTCAGTGGCTCTGGATATTCAAAATCATCTATTTTCAAATCCTTTCTGAAGCCTATGTAAAAAACACGGTCACGATCTTCTGGAACATCATAATCATTTGCATTCAACATTTTTAGATTTACATCATATCCTGCTTCGTCAAATAATTTCATAAATCCATTAACTGCTTCAGAATGTCGTTTTGCAAGCATTCCTGAGACATTCTCTGCCACAAAGAACAGTGGTTGTGTGTCGCGTAAAATTCGTATATACTCAAAAAAAAGTTGACCTCTTGCATCTTCAATACCTTTTAGAGAACCAGCTTCACTCCAGGACTGGCATGGAGGACCACCGATGATACCTGCGACATCTTTAGGAAAAGCATCTGAGGGTATATTACGTATATCTCCCTCTATCAAATTTGTATCAGGAAAATTCGCCCTAAATGTCGGACAGATTTTCTTATCAAACTCATTTGCAACCACAGTGTGAAAGCCCGCATTATGAAAGCCTTTATCAAGACCTCCTGCTCCAGAAAAAAGACTAATCAAATTCATGTTTCCTACCATTTGCAATTAAATTTAACATCCACATCTGCTGGTATTCCTGCTATTTGTATATCAAATTTCAAAGATGATTCCACTATGTCTTTTGCATTATGAATTCTAAAAGAGAATTGCCATCCGTTATCAAAACTCATAATCACAGTTGTCTTGCTCTTGGGCTTAAAACCGATATAGAGTAAAGATGTCGGTAAATCTATTACAGGAACTTCTAAAGTTGGAGCCTGCGTTTTACTTGGAAGATTCAAAGTTCCATACATATTAAAGGACTGGATGGTTGTGATTCTCTGGCTATCTATACTGATAACCTTATAGAAATCATACTTGCTAAGAAGGTACTCTACAAGCTTACGCGGTATTGAAGAATCATTTTCTACCTGTTTTTTCACTTCACGCATAAATGCATTCAGTAATGGAACATAAACATCATCCTCTTTTGAGTTCAGATCTCTAAAGTATGTTCCTTTCGACTTTTCCACATCAAGAAAATCGAAAATAGGTTTTACTTCGTTCCAATAATCATCAGAACATTTGATTCCATACCATTTTTCTCCAAAGTCCAAGACTTTCCCAAGACGGCTATGCTTAACAGCCATATGGTTATGCTTAATGCTTAATCCGATTTCCCAAACTATATCTTTACGCTGAATTATAATGTCACGAACATCTGCAACTTCACCATGTTCATCACTTTGAATATACAATTTGAGGACATCATTTTCTTTTTCTATAATATTTGGCTCAAGTGCAAATATAGTATCTATTGTAGACTTTGCACTCAGCGTATAAAGAGCTTTCTCTGCACCACTGAGTGTGTTCCATGCATGCTCAGCTGCTTCATAACAACTATTTTTTTCTATCTCTGAATTACGTATTCTTCCTATTGCATTATTTAATGTATGCAAACATATGTATTCATACGCTCTTCCTTGATCATTACTTTTACTTGACATATTTATTTTCTTATTAAATCGTTAATATCTACATTTAATATTTTTGATATGTTTATCAACGCCTCCAATGGAGGTTGTGCTGTATTTGTGCACCATTTGGAGATTGTGCTTGGTCACGATTAAGTTTTCCTGCCAGCCATTTATTGGTGCACTTCTTTTCAGCAAGCACAACCTTTAACCTATTTAAATCTTCCTTCTTCTTCATAGTGAAGTTTATTTTTGCAAAAATACATAATTATTTCGAGCTATATTATAAAAATCAACACATAATTTCTAATTTAGAAAATGTCTATAACTTTTGTCAATTCAAATTAAAACACTATTTTTGTCATATCAAAATGTATTATTATGATAGAACTTCAAGAATTGAAATCATACGATGATTTACCATCAATATCTTTAGATAATGTTCAGGAAAACCCTTTTACTGAATATCTTAACCTATGTTTTGGCTTAATTCTCGATGACATTGCAAAAAGAACAGGAAAAGAAACTGAACTTTTCGATAACATGTCAACTAATGAAGAACATGTAATTAAAGAACATGAGATACAAGAATCATTATTTTCTTCTTTAGAGAGCATTGATTATGCAATACATTTTATTGAGTCGTATGGCGAAAAAGATTACTTGAAAAGTGACTTCATTTCATTTGAAAAATTCGCAGCATATCATTATGACGTTGTATGTCACAAGGTATCGACAGTAAAGGATTTGTTTTTCAAATTGACAAACCATACTTACAATCTTAGACTTGGCAATGAAGAGTGTAAATGGAAAAATATTAAGAAGAATGAGAATATTATAAATAATTCTGTTTTATTCGCCCTTTTTAATGCAAATGAAAAACTAAATTCAGAAATTAAGGATAAACGCAATGATTCCAGCCATGAAGGAAAACAAGCTATCCCATTTTCTTATGATATAAGGTTATATTTTTGGACAGTAGAAGCCAATGAAGTACTTTCTCATTCCATGCAGAGTAATCCAATTTACGAAAGAAACAGTTTTGAATATTCTAATCAGATAAACTTGGCAAAGGAAGAGACTTTAAAAGAGATTGGAGTTATAAGATACAATACCTTTGCAATTACAAAGTGTATTCTATGTTCTCTATCAGAAAGAATAATAGAAAATGTCAAACAACTTTTGCCTGATTTAGACAAAATATTTATGGAATCTTTGGCAAAAGCTGAATAATCTTTTGTCTTTTCCCCACTCACACATCGCTCATATCTTTGCCCTAAAAAAGCAAACTTACTAAAGCGAACAGTAAATCTACATGCGGTGATGATTTTTATGAGTTACCATTATAAGTTAACATAGGCTATAACAACATTAAAACATATGGAATTCAAGCAAACTGTAAAAGAAGCCCTCGCATATTATGTATATGCTTTGGTTGACCCCAGAGACCAT
>OGJJ01000114.1_pt1 | contig 72944 bp, 64 predicted proteins | sample 1572081 | NCBI WGS metagenome assembly OGJJ01 (sample SAMEA2582122, study PRJEB24529) | metagenome | biome: Human gut stool | place: China | collected 2011
CACCATTGTCGGCCTAATCCGCGGTCTTTCATGCAGCAGGGGCTCTCAATGTTTTATGTCCTGCTCATATCGTCTATGCCGGCACCTTGGGACACTCCTTGGCATGGCCAACCTGGCAAGCGTGCAGGCAAAAGCAGCTAAAAGAGCCCCGTCCTAAATTAGCTGCTTAGGCTGGGTCGATGTTCATGCTGGCGATGAGGTCGATATTGGTATTGAGGAGGTTCTCTAGCACGACGTCGCCCATGCGGATGGGGGCGTTGACGACTAGGCCACGGATGAGGTTCATGGCTTGGGCGTGGAGTGCCAGCGGGATGGCATCGGCGGTGCGCACGGGCAGCAGAGCCTCATCGCCGCCGGATACGGCAACGGTGGTGGTGAGCACGCGCATGGGACAGGTGAGCTCCTGATGCGCGAATTTATCACCGCGCGGGCAGTTGTTGCCGGTTACGGAGCGCACTTCCACCACGGCGCCATTGGCGTCGCGCTCCACCTTTACGGTTAGGAGGCATTCGGATGGGCAGGTCGTGCAGTTGAACTGCAGCGTTTCGATTGCGTTATCGCTCATAGTCTATGCCTCCTCGACGGGATCGACGGACAGGACAATTTCGCTAGCACCCAGGTCGAGCGCTTGTTTGATGACCTTTGCCGGCAGCGGGAAGCTTTCCATGACGCTCGGTTTAAACGCGCGTCCCTTGCCCGCAAACAGTTCCTCGTCGCCTGCCAGAATGCGCACGCGGGCGGCGTCGACGGGCCGGCGCACGCGGAAGTTCAGCTTGGTGAGTGCCACAGTCGTAATGCGTCCCGGCAGCGCGTAGCCCGCGATGCCGGCAGGGGAGACCGAGAGCTCGCAGTCCGGAACGGCGCCCGCGCCGGTCCCCAGCGTGTACGCGGCCGCAGCTGCGCCAGCGCGCTCGGACTCAGTCGTCACGTTGTCGGCCAGGTCGTGCACGTGCAGAACGTTGCCGCAAGCAAAGATGCCTGGTATGCCCGTCTGCAGGCTCTGGTCCACCACGGCGCCGCGCGTGCGCGGGTCAAGCTCCACGCCCGCGGCAACTGAAAGCTCGTTCTCGGGAATCAAGCCCACCGAAAGCAGCAGCGTGTCACACGGAACAATGCGCTCGGTCCCCGGAATGGGCGCCAGGCGTTCGTCGACCTGACTCACCTCGACGGCTTCCACGCGGTCGTGCCCGATCACGCGCGTGACCGTGGTAGACAGATGCAGCGGAATGCCAAAGTCGTCCAGGCAGTTCTTCACATTGCGGCGCAGCCCGTTGGCGTACGGCATGAGCTCGTACACGCCCTCGACCGAAATCCCCTCGAGCGTGCAGCGGCGCGCCATGATCAGCCCGATGTCACCCGAGCCCAAAATGACGGCGCGCGAGCCGGGCTTGAGGTTCTCGATATTGATGTATCGCTGCGCCAAGCCGGCCGTAAACACGCCGGCGGGTCGGCTGCCGGGAATTTTGATCTCGCTGCGGGTGCGCTCGCGGCACCCCATGGCAAGGACAACCGCCCGTTCGGTGAGCTGCAGCATGCCGGTGGGGCTCATGAGCGTGACGGTGTGGACCGCGGTGTCTTCCGCAGGCTCGCCTGAATCAATCCCAATCACCATGCTGTTCAGGAACAGCGCAGTGTCGGTTGCGTGCACCTGGTCGATAAAGCGCTGCGCGTACTCGGGACCGGTGAGCTCCTGTTTAAAGTGCGACAGGCCAAAGCCGGGGTGGATGCACTGGCGCAGGATGCCGCCCAGATGCTGCTCGCGCTCCACGATGGCCACGCGTGCGCCTGCCTTATGCGCGGCCAGCGCGGCCGCCATGCCGGCAGGTCCGCCGCCGATAACGACCACGTCGAAGGCTTGCGTTTGTACGGCTTCCACGACGCCGCAATCAATCGCGCTCGATTTGAATTCCGCCATCCTAGCGCACTCCCTTCAAAGGTCCCTCGACCAGCCAAGATCCGGTATCCTCCAACAGCACCTCGCTGGGGTCGCAGCCCAGCTCTCGGGCAAGAATCGCCACCACACGGCTCTGGCAAAAGCCGCTTTGGCACCGACCCATGCCGGTACGACAGCGGCGCTTGACACCTTCGACCGAAATTGCACCCGGGCGGCGCCGAATCGCGGCCACAATCTCGGCCTCGGGCACAGTCTCGCAGCGGCAGACAATCTGCCCCCACGCGGGATCGGACTCAATGAGTTCTTCCTTGCGCGTAAGCGGCGCGCGGTCAAAGTCGTCCGGCGCGCGGCGAATTGGGTTCCAGTCAGCCCGCTCGTGCAGTTTCACGCCCGCCTCACGCATCACAAGCTCCATGTGCTCGGCAATGGCCGGCGCGCTTGCCACACCCGGCGACTGAATGCCCGCCGCCTGGAAAAGCCCCGGCACCACGGCCGACTGTCCAATAAAGAAGTCGTTCGTTCCCTGAATGACCGGACGCCCGCCGGCAAACGCGCGCACCACGCGGCGCGTATCCAGATCGGGCACCAGCTTGCGCGCGCCGCTCAGCAGCGCGTTCACATCGCTCGCATAGGTCTGCGTGTCGCCCGGCTCGCGCACGGCGGCCGTCGCGGTGATCACGGTGTTGCCGTGCACGGTGCCCGTCACGATAACGCCCTTCGACACCGGCGTCGGCACGGGGTAGAGCGGCATGAGCGTGCGCGGCTCCTTGTCCAGCACCACGATGTTGCCCTGACGCCAGACCATCTGGAACTCCTCGGCGCCCGCCATATGCGAGATGTCGGCGGCGCCGTTGCCCGCGGCGTTGATCAGGTAACGGCAGCGCACGTTGCCAGCGGGCGTCGCCAGCGTAAAGCGCGCGTCGTCGCCCGAGCCCGCAACTTCAATCGCCTCCACGGGTGCGGAGCGCATAAACGTCACCCCGTTGGCCACGGCGTTCTCCAGCGCGGCGATGGCAACCTCAAACGGGTCGACAAACCCAGTCGAGGGGCACCACAACGCGCACGTTGCAGAGGCACTGGCGCGCGGCTCAAGTTCGTGGATGCGGTCGGGGCCGATAATCGACAGCTCGGGCACGCCGTTCGCCAGGCCGTTGCTGCGCAGCTTCTCCAGCTGTGCGCGGTCTTCGTCGTTAAAGCCCAACACCATCGACCCGGTGCGGCGGAACAGAAAGCCCAGCTCCTGCGCCCACGTACCGTACAACTCGCAGCCACGGGCGTTGACCTGCGCCTTTACGGTGCCCGGCACCGGATCGTAGCCAGCGTGTACCAGGCCGCCGTTGGCCTTCGACGCGCCCAGCGCAATATCGTTAGCCGCCTCGACCACGCAAATGGACAGGTCATAGCGCGCGAGCTGCCGCGCGATGGCGCATCCGGTGATGCCCGCGCCGACAATCGCGATATCAAACGTTTCTGTCACAGTGCCTCCCAGACGAGTTGACAGGCTGTCAATAAGACTATCCTACGGTCTACACACCCCCAGCGCGGCGGCAATGCGGCGAACAGCCCCGCAACACCCGCCAACGGCAGACGAGGGGAGACCCAGCAACGTCGACAAGCTCGTCTGCCGACAGCTACGGCAAACGTTCGTCTCGATCTGTAACAGTTAACTGATGATTTGGGTTCTAGATGTTACAGATTGAGACGTTAGTCTGGCGCCCCTTCCGTTCGTCTCAATCTGTAACATCTAGGCCCGGATTCCGCTCCCACCTGTTACAGATTGAGATGTTTGTGTCCGCGCCAGCCCCGCCCCTAGCCGTGGTCCCATATAAACAAACCCCGTGGTAAACTTGTCCGGACTGTTAATATTCCGAAAGGTACCCGTAATGTCCAAGTACATCTCCGAGCTCATGTCGCCGCAGCTTATGGGCGTCGTCTATGCCTTCGTTGGCTTTATCATCGCCCTGTATGTGCTGTCGGTCGTCTATGTGTTCATCGACGCTCGCCGCCGCGGCGCCAGCGCCTACGTGGCATGGGGCATCATCGCCCTCATCCCGTTTGTAGGCCTCATCGCCTACCTGGTCCTGCGCCCGCACTCCTACGCGTCCGACCGCGAGGAGCAGGAGCTGGACATGGCCCTGCGCGAGCGCCAGCTTGCCCAGTACGGCACCTGCCCGCAGTGCGGTGCGCCCATCGAGAAGGACTTCGTCGTCTGCCCGGTGTGCGACACCCAGGTTCGCAACGTCTGCCCCAGCTGCCATCGCCCGCTCGACGCGCACTGGAAGGTCTGCCCCTACTGCCGAACTCGCATTCAGTAACGCATCCATCGCCGGGCCGGCCGCAAGCCACGGGCACCGCGCGCCCCGCGCAAGCCACGGCCGCCACGCGCCCCGCGCCGCCCCCACACGATGAAGCATGCGTAGAAAATCGCCCGCCGTGCCATTAAGGTGCGGCGGGCGCTTGTATACCAAGGCAACCTGCCTATAATGATGCAAGTTAAAACGCCGAGCGCATCGCACGCACTTGCATCAGGCATCCGAGAGGAGAAAACATACCCATGAAGGCACTCTACAATGACGGTTCGGTGGCCGAGCTCCCGCAGGACGAGGTCACGCACGTCATCCGCCACTCCGCCGCGCACATCATGGCGCAGGCCATCAAGCGCCTGTACCCCGAGGCCGACTTTGCCTACGGCCCCGCGACCGACAACGGCTTCTACTACGACGTCGATCTGCCCGAGGGCGTCAAGATCAGCGAGGACGACTTCCCCGCGATCGAGGCCGAGATGAAAAAGATCGTCAAGGAGAACCTCAAGTTTTCCGTGTACGAGAAGCCCCGCGCCGAGGCCATCGCCCTTATGGAGGAGCGCGGCGAGAAGTACAAGGTCGAGCATATCGGCGACCTGGACGACGACGCCCGTATCACCTTCTACCAGCAGGGCGACTACATCGACATGTGCGTCGGCCCCCACATCTGCTACACCAAGGCGCTGAAGGCCTTTAAGCTAACCGGCGTCTCGGGCGCTTACTGGAAGGGCGACAAGGACAACAAGATGCTCACCCGCATCAACGGCGTCGCCTTTGCCACCAAGGAAGAGCTCGACGAGCACATGCACATGCTGGAGGAGGCCAAGAAGCGCGACCACCGCAAAATCGGCCGCGAGATGGACCTCTTTATGATGCGCGACGAGGCCCCCGGCTTCCCGTTCTTCCTGCCCAACGGCATGATCCTTAAGAACACGCTGCTGGACTACTGGCGCGAGATCCACCACAAGGCCGGCTACGTGGAGATTTCCACGCCGCTCATCATGAACAAGCAGCTGTGGAAGACCTCGGGCCACTGGGACCACTACAAGGACAACATGTACTCCACCGTTATTGACGACGAAGAGTACTGCATTAAGCCCATGAACTGCCCGGGCGGCGTGCTGGTATACGCCTCTAAGCCGCACTCCTACCGCGAGCTGCCCATCCGCGCCGGCGAGATTGGCCTGGTGCACCGCCACGAGCTGCGCGGCGCCCTGCACGGTCTATTCCGCGTGCGCTGCTTTAACCAGGACGACGCCCACCTGTTTGTGCGTCCCGACCAGCTGACCGACGAGATCGTGGGCGTGGTCAACCTCATCGACTCCGTGTACCAGAAGTTTGGCTTTAAGTATCACGTTGAGCTTTCCACCCGCCCCGAGGACTCCATGGGCTCCGACGAGGACTGGGCACGCGCCGAGGAGGGCCTGCGCACTGCTCTTGAGCAGCTGCACATGGACTACGAGGTCAACGAGGGCGACGGCGCCTTCTACGGCCCCAAGATCGATTTCCACCTGGAGGACTCGCTCGGCCGTACCTGGCAGTGCGGCACCGTTCAGCTCGACTTCCAGATGCCGCTCAACTTTGACCTGGAGTACGTGGACGCCGACGGCACCAAGAAGCGCCCCATTATGCTGCACCGCGTATGCTTTGGCTCCATCGAGCGCTTCATCGGCATTCTGATTGAGCACTTTGCGGGCAAGTTCCCCACTTGGCTCGCTCCCGTGCAGGTCAAGGCGCTTCCCGTCTCCGAGAAGAGCCGTGACTACGCCCACGAGGTGTGCGCCAAGCTGGAGGAGGCCGGCATTCGCGTGGTCTGCGACGACCGCGACGAGAAGATTGGCTACAAGATCCGCGAGGCCCGCAGCATCGACCGCGTGCCCTACATGCTCATCCTGGGCGAGAAGGAGGTCGAGGCCGGCAACATCTCCGTCCGCGATCGCTCCAACGAGACCGTTCAGATGAGCGTCGACGAGTTTGTTGCTAAGGTGACCGAGGAGATCAAGACTCGCGCCTAAGGCAAACTTCACAACAATTAACAAAGGCGACCGTCCACAGAGGGCGGTCGCTTTTTTTCTTACTAAAATAAGAAAAGCCGCTGGTTGAGCGGCTTTTTTTGTTGCACAAAAAGGTACAGGTTTTTATAGAGGGGTATGGAGATGTACCTACTAGCAGTACATTTTGCGTAATCTGGGCAAACGCTGATTAATTGCTCGTATAATGTCGTCTGTCGAAAGATACAAAAACCTGTACTTTTGCGACTGCGCCTAGCTGCGAGCGAGAAGCCTGTTCTAAACGCCCCTGCATTTGCGTGCATCGCAAAGCCAAAAGAGGGGGCGAGAACATGGAACAGACGGCACGGCGCCAAGAGCAGCTGCCGGGCGCATTTAACGGCGCTACCACCAACAGCCAGCACGGCCGCGTCCGCTGGTATCTGGTCCACACCCCCAATGGAAAAGAGCGCGAGACCTGCGAAAAGGTCCGCTGCATTATCCCGCACAGCCTTATGCAGGACGCTTTTGTGATGCAGAAGGAGTTCTGGTTTAAGCGGGATGGCGCCTGGTCACTCCAAACCAAACCCATGTACAAGGAATACTTCTTCGTCGCCACGCACGATGCTGCCGCGCTCGATAGGGCCCTGGCTCAGTTGAGTTTTGGCTGCCGCATCGCCGGCAGTAGGGAGCGGGCGTACATGCCCATGCCGGACGACGCGCAGGACTGGTACCGCAGCGTGCTGGACGACGACGGCGTGGTGCGCAACAGCGTTGCGCGCATAGAAGACGGCGTGTTGCACATAGAGCAGGGTCCCTTGGTGGGGCAAGAGGCCCGCGTTAAAAAGATTGACCGTCATAAACGCTGGTGCCTGGTGGACGTGGGCAATGGTGGCTCCACATTTAGGGAGCTGCTACCGCTTGACGTTCCCAGCAAAACGTAAGGGAGACGTTGCACCGGCAATTTATTTGGTTTTTGGATTCATAGATGGGGGGGGGTTCCTGGGGACAGGAACGTGAGTTTTATTGTGGCTGCTAAAGAAGTAACAGAGAGCTGTGCATCAGTGGGGGACGCACTGGCTTTCAATCAGATTAAGCCGAGCGGTACGCTTGGCTATCGCTTTGTTAAGAGGCTGTTTGACCTGGTGTTCAGTCTTTTAATGAGTGTACTGCTGCTTATCCCCATCGCCATTGTGTGTGCGCTCATTAGCCTTGAGACGCCCGGCAGTCCTATGTATACGCAAGAACGCGTTGGCAAGGGCGGAAAGACAATCAAGATTTTCAAGCTTCGCAGCATGGTCACCGATGCTGGCGATGTGCAGAAGTATTTGAGTCCCGAGCAGCTGCATCAGTGGGAAGTCGAGCGCAAAGTCGACGATGACCCCCGCATTACCAAGGTTGGGCGGTTCATCCGTAAGTGCTCTATTGACGAGATGCCGCAGTTCTTGAACGTGCTGAACGGCGATCTTTCCGTCATTGGCCCGCGTCCCATTACAAGGGATGAGCTTGAGCAGCACTTTTCCGACGAGGAGAAGGCTGAGCTGCTCTCTGTTCAGCCCGGCATTACGGGCCTGTGGCAGGCGACCGACCGCAACGCTGCGACCTTCGAGAGCGGCTTACGCCAGAAGATCGAGCTCCGCTACGTGCGTAATCGCTGCTTCCGCATGGACTGGAAATGCTTCACCGGAACTTTCGGTGCCATGTTCGGCAAGAAGAGGACGGGGCGATAGATGGCTAATCCTATTCGAGTCGCACAGATAGTTGGAAAAATGAACGGCGGCGGCGTTGAAGCCGTCGTTATGAATTACTACCGTCATATCGATCGCAGTAAAGTGCAGTTCGATTTCCTTGTCGATTCCGATTCGACTCTTGTTCCCCGCGAGGAGATTGAATCGCTCGGTGGCCGAGTCTTCGAGATTCCGCCCTATCAGCATGTAATTGAATACCAGCGAGAGCTCCACCGTCTCTTTAAACAAGAGGGCTGGAAGATTGTTCATAGTCACATCAACGCTCTTTCCGTCTTTCCACTTCGCGCTGCGAAGAAGGCGGGCGTCCCCGTGCGTATCGCCCATAGCCACTCTACGAGCGGTAAGGGTGAGTATGCCAAGAATGCTCTTAAGGCTGTGCTGAAAACGCAATCTAACCGGTATCCGACGCATTGCTTTGCATGTAGCCGGTTTGCCGGTGAGTGGCTTTTCGGCAAAGATGCTAACTTCGAGGTTGTATACAACGCTATTGATTTGAACAGCTTCCGCTTCAATGCAGAGGCTCGCGAACAAGCGCGAGCCGACCTGGGCCTTGTTGGCGGTCAGTTTGTAATTGGGCATGTTGGTCGGTTTATGGCGCAGAAGAATCATCCGTTCTTGATTGATGTTTTCGCCGAAGCCGCAAAACGCCGCGACGACGCTGTCCTGTTGCTTGTCGGCTCCGGTGAAGACGAGGACTCCATAAAGGCATTGGTGGATGAACACGGCCTTTCAGACTGCGTTAAATTCTTGGGACAGAGAAACGATGTAAATCGACTATACCAGGCATTTGATGTGTTCGTTCTTCCAAGCCTTTATGAAGGCCTGGGCCTCGTTGGTGTCGAGGCTCAGGTGTCTGGTTTGCCATGTCTGCTAAGTGATGTTATTCCGCGTGAGGTGGATGTAACAGGGGAGTGTACGTTTCTGCCCATTGATACTCCTGTCGAATGGGCTGATGCGATTTGCTCTCTTTCAAAAAAGTCTTATGAGGGACGTAAATCCACTTCTCTTGATTCATTTGCAAATTACAACATTGATCAACAGGCTGATTGGCTTTCAAGGCGATATTTGCAGCTAGCAAACGGAGACATAATTTGATGGACAAAAGAGTCAAAAACGTCATTATTGTTGATGACACTGCTGATAATTTTGGTGGAACTGCCCAAATCGCCTATATCACTGCCGTGGTTCTTCGTGACTGCGGATATAACGTTATTTACTTTGCTGGTTGCGGGCCAATACATAGCCGCCTTAACGGTTTTAGGGTTGTTGTCGCAAATGAAAGGCCGTTTCTCGAATCGGCTAATAAGGTTTCCGGTGCCATTAATGGGCTGCACAGCGGTAAAACTTATAAGAAGTTTTGCTCTCTATTAAACGAATTTAATCCTGATGACACTGTCGTACATGTCCATTCATGGACTCATGCGCTTTCATCTTCAATTTTTGATGCTATTGCCGATTTAGGCTTTAACGTGCTCGTTACGCTCCATGAATATTTTCTTGTATGCCCTAATGGTGGGTTTTATGATTTTAAGAAGCATGAAATCTGCCATTTGAAACCATGTTCCGCAAAGTGCATCCAATGCAATTGTGATAAGAGAAGCTATGGACAGAAGCTGTATCGAGTGGCTCGCATTGCTCTTCAAAATCGCTCAATCAGGCGTGCTCATCCAAAGTTTTGTTATCTTTCGGATTTTACCTACGACATTATGCGTGGTAGTGAATTTGATGATGGCATGCCATGCATTCTTCCCAATCCTATTTCTGTTGAAGGGGAGCTTTCGCTTGGTGTGCCATCTGAAAAGAACGGCTATTTGTTTGTGGGCCGTTTTGATAAGGAGAAGAACCCTGAGTTGTTTTGTAAGGCGCTTACATCTTTGGGCTTACCAGGAACATTATGTGGATCTGGTCCTGAGTTTGAGAGACTAAGAGATGCTTACCCAAACCTGAATTTTTTGGGTTGGTGTGATAAAGATGTTCTCGCAGACCAGTTCAAATCAAATAAGGCTTTGGTGATGACTTCATCTTGGTATGAAGCTTCGCCTTTGGTGTGCCTTGAAGCTATGCTCACCTCTGGTATTCCTTCAATTGTTCCCGAGACCTGTGGAGCTATTTCATATATCAGGGATGGCGAAAATGGTCTTCTTTTTAAAAACGGTGATGTCTCCTCTCTCTGTGAAGCGATTTCTAAGCTAGAAGACGACAGATATTACGAAATGCTTTGCGAGTCAACCAGGCGCTTGTTGCCTTCTCTTCAAGAAGACCGAAGCTATGAGACTTACGCAAATCGAGTTAGCAATCTTTACGAGGGGCTATATGTTTAAGAGGGTTATATATATTGTTAAGTCCGACTTGGCGTTCTATCCCCCCTGTATGTCACAAATAAGAATGATTAAAGATTTGGGCGTACAGATTGAAGTTTGGTTTGGTTCCAGCAAGGATACGGCCAAGGAAATTTTAAGAAGCCAGGGTATTCCATTTACGGAACTCGTTGATCCTCATTTGAGTGTTGGCGGAAAACTGGATACATTGAATAACTGGACTCATTTTCGTAAGGCGGTTCTCACTCGTTTGAAACATGAGCCAAAGGACTATCTCATTTGGTTTGGAACTGCTGAATCTGCGCTTCCACTTTATGGGGCACTTTCTGGTATTCCCTATGTGGCTACGGCGTTAGAGCTGTGTGATGATCAGCCGACAAAAGAACGTTTATTTGCGGCGGTTTGTCGCAATGCTCTTGCAGTTACGTGCTGCGAGTTAAATCGTGCCTACTATATGAAAATTAAATGGGGGCTGAACTCGCTTCCCTCAGTTTTCCCGAATAAGCCATACGGGCTCAAAGCAGGTGAAATCCCCTCTGTTTCAACAAGCGCCACAAAGCAGATCTTGGATGAGATTGACGGAAGAAAGATCCTTCTTTACCAGGGTTTATTCCAGCGCCCCGAATATGTTGCGCCGATTGCTGAGGCTCTTCGTATGATGGAGTCTGATTACGCTTTCGTTCTTATGGGAAAAGATCGCTACGGTACGACTGAACGAATGAAGGAGATTTACCCGGATACTTTTGTGTATGGTTTTGTTCCGGCGCCAAAGCATTTGGAAATTACTGCAAGGTCGCGAATTGGCGTCGTGCTTTATGATGACACATCGCTTAATAAGGCCTTTTGCGCGCCTAATAAAATATATGAGTATGCGGCATTTGGCCTCCCTACGCTTGCTAATCGTTTGCCGGGCTTGGTTTCAACTGTTGAGGCCAGCGGCAGCGGTAAGTGCGTTGACTTTGAACCCGAATCAATAGCCGATGCTATTAAGCAAATCGATCGGCAATATGAAAAATTTTCGGCATCTGCTTTTAGTTTCTTCAATTCGACTGATAACACGCAAGCGATGCGCTCGCTGCTTGTTAAGCTGGGCTGTGTAAAATAGTGGAAAGATATTTAATGAGCAGCATGAATCCTGCTAAGGCAAATACGCATCTTAGGGCTAGCAAAATTAAACTATCCGATTTATGTATTTACATTGGTATTTTGTATGTCTTTAAGCTGGGCTCAATTTCATATTTAATTCCGAAATTTGGTGTTGTTTACTACGGTCTTGCCGCAATTCAATTACTGCTCGCGCTGTTTGTTTATGCTCGGGGCGATGTTCGGCTGAATAAAGTGCATTTTGGAATTGCTGGATATTGTGCCACTCTACTATTTTCAACATACGTAAATGATGTACCGATGCAGATATCACTCAATGAGGTATTTTGTTTATTGCCTCTATTGGTGACAGCAGACATGCTGTTTTATAGAAGAGATATAGAGCTAGTTCGACGCGTATCAAGATTTTCAATTCTAATGATTTCGCTCAATACCTTTACTGGCCTTATTTTTCCAAATGCAATGTTTCGAGATGTGACTGGTGCGCCCACGATATTTCTATTGGGTGCAGACAACTCTCTTATCCCCATTTATATGGTTTCCTCTGTTTTGGAAATGTATAAAAGAAATCTTGACAATGCGGCTTGTTGCATTCCAGTTGTCTCACTCAGTAATTTGCTCCTCTTTTCAATGCTAAGGGATATTGCGTCTGGCAAGTTGGTGGGTGTTTTACTGATCCTGTTTCTAACTGTAGCTTACCTTTATAAGTCTTTCAGATTTTCTTTTTCGTTTGCTGTAGGCGTTAATATCGCCTTTTTTGCGATTTTCGTTTATGGGCAAAGTACAATTAGCGGCTTAGCTGGGATTTTTGAACTATTAGGAAGAAATTCTACCTTTACCGAGCGTTCATTTTTATGGGCATTTGGTTTTAGACTAGTTGCCATGAGCCCTTTGCTTGGCTTAGGCAGCTACAGCGCTGCTAGTTTCAATAATCTTGTTAGGGCGCTAACAATTACCGGACTATTTAATACTGGCAATCCTCATAACAGCTATTTGTCTATATTAATTTCCGGCGGGTTGCTTGCATTTTCCTTTGTTGTATTTACTGTCCTTCAGGCGAGGGTTAAACCTTCGGATTCCTTATTTAACATTTTTTTATTCACCTTTTTATTGCATGCGCAAGTGGAGGGACGCGATATCGTCTATATCTTCTTCATCGTGATTGTCATTTATAGGTTTTTCCATTCTGATAATCAGCTTTCGTTGCGAGAAGATAGCCGGGCTGCAATTCAATCGTTTATATAGGATATCGATAATTAGGATGGTTAAAGTGAAAGATCTTTGGGCCGTAAAGTTAATATACAACCGCTTGAGGCGTGCTTTGCTTGCTTCGAGAATAAATCGTCTACTGGGAAATGAAGATCAGAAGAACTTAAATACGCTATATCGCGATGCTCTTCTTATTGCTCATTCATTTGAGAAAGCTCTTTGTATTGAAGGCTGTCGCGATGATTTTGGAACACAAAAGGCCGACCGTCTCCTTGATTATTTAACGTTTGCAGCAAAAGATCCTTCTTTTGATAATCATTCATATGCTTTTACCGAGTCCATGGCGGCACTTGAGAACTGGCTTGTTCGTCGAGCTCAGCTTGGACTTGATTGCTCTAAATGGCAGCCTGGTTTTGAATCGCTCGCTGAACAAACTTCATATGAAGTTGGCCTAATTGACTTGAGTGATAGGGCTGGAATTGTTTCCGATTCTTTTGCTTCTGTCTCTGATTGCGATAAGAATGCGATCAATTTTATTAACGGGAGACATAGTGTTCGGTCATTTGATTCAGCCCCTGTTCCTCAGGAAACGCTGACGCAAGTTGTTGAGCTTGCGCAGAGCGCGCCTTCGGCGTGCAACCGCCAACCAAGCCGCGTGTATTTTTCCGGACCAAAATCTGCTCAGGTTATCTCCGCTGCCGTGCGTGGCAATAAAGGGTTTGAGCAATCAATTTTCCAATGGGCAGTTATTACTGCCGATACTTCTCTGTTTTCCTGTGCCGAATATGACCAATGGTTTATCAACGGCGGTATCTATCTCCAGTCCTTTGTTTTGGCTTTAAAGGCTTATGGGATTGGTTCATGTATTTTCCAGTGGGTTGTTGGTGACTCGGGAAAAGAGATGCGCTCGTCCTTAGGCATTTCAGCAAATGAAGTGATCATTGCGGTCGTCGGATTTGGCTATCCAAAAGAAACGTTCGCGAGACCCGTTGCACGGAGAATGCCTGTTTCCGAAGTCGCGTGTTGGGCAGATTAACGTTGGAATGCTCGCTGGAGTATTATTTGATTGGGATTTATTAAATGAAAATTGGAATCATTACCTACCATTTTGCCCGCAACTACGGTGCGATCTTGCAGTGCTACGCACTGCAAGATCAGCTTTGCTCCATGGGTCATGATGTTCGGGTGCTTAACTATCAAAATGTTCGTCAGGAGCGCAATAACTCCCTTCATCACAAAAGGGATGGTTTTCTATCAAATTTAGCGGTTAATGTCGCGTTGCTTCCTTTTGAACTTAAAAGGCGCTCTAAGGAGCGTAAATTTGCTGAATACGAGTCGTCTCACCTTCACTTGACGCCTCGGTTTTACGCTATTGAAGAGATGCGCGACTTTGTTAATAAGGAAGGCTTTGATCTTCTTATCTCTGGCAGTGACCAAGTTTTCAATCCTAATATTGCCGATTTCGATGAAGCTTTCTTATTTCCCTTCGAAACGTCAGCTCGTAAGGGTAGTTTTGCGGCGAGTCTTGGCAGCGCGACCGAAACCGATCTAACTCCTTTTTCTGACGACTTGACTTCTTTTGATGTCCTCTGTGTAAGAGAGAATTCTGATGCGCCCGTGGTTAATCGCTTATGTGGGCGGTCGCCCGAGGTGGTTGACGACCCCGTGTTCCTTTTGGATTCAAAGCGCTGGGCGCAGGCTGTTGATACTACGGTTGAAGACCGTGGGTATGTTTTGGGCTACTACATTAATAAAGAGGCTTCCGTTCGATATTTGGAGCTTACTGAGCAGGCTGCATCTGAGCTTGGATTGCCCTTGAAGGTTATAAATGTGCGTTATGGGCGGGACTCATTTAAGCCCGAGATGATTACTGATGCTGGCCCCGAGGATTTCCTTAAGCTATTCGCGGGAGCTTCTTTTGTCTGTACGGACTCTTTCCATGGAACGGCGTTTTCACTGCTATTCGGAAAGCGTTTTGTGTCTTTTGAACCCAAATCAAATTCTAGTGACTTCCGCAAGAGGGATCTATTAAACAAAGTGGGAGAACCTTGGAGAAGCGTTGCGGTCGATTCTACTTCTGCGAGCGCCCTTGTCAGTGAGTTGTGTGGGCGTTCTGCTCCCGCTGCTCAAGATGGAATCGGGCGTGTTCGCGAGGCACAACTGCTGTTCCTCGAGAAGATGACGAAGGAGAATTAGTTTGGCATTTAAAGAGAAAAAGCTTCTCCAGAATACTGGCTGGCTGCTTGCGCTGCAGGCAATTAACATTGTGTTGCCTTTTGTTACGGTGCCTTACGTTACCCGCGTGTTTGGCGCTGAGCGGTATGGCGTATTCTCTATTGCTCTTAATTGGATAACTTATTTTCAGCTTGTTGTTGAGTTTGGTTTCAACCTGAGCGCAACGAAAAAGGTCGTTGAGGTTAAAGATGGGGAAGAGCTTAACGACCTCGTGTCCGCTGTCGTTATTGCTCGACTGGGACTTGTTGCCGCCTGCTTTGTCGTAGTAATAATTCTCGGTATTACGTCGGCTGCAACCGGGGACCAGCTATCCTGTATGCTTGCGTTGTTTTCTATGCTTGTTGGCATTGCTTTACAGCTTAACTGGCTTTTTCAGGGTTTGCAGGACATGAAGGTCATCACTATAGCCACGGCGGCTGCGCGAGGGCTTTCTGTCATTCTGATTTTCCTCCTTATAAATAACCCCGGTCAATTGATGCTTTACTCGTTCCTGTATTCAATTACTTTCCTTGCCTCGGGTGTTATTACTCATGTATTTGCTTGGAAGCGCTATGGGATCAAAATGGGTTTTGCATCTATAAAGCAGATACTATGTGAGATGCGAGACGGAATGCCGATTTTTCTTTCATCTGCCGCCGGCAAGATTATTGGAAATGTTGGCGTTACGGTGCTCGGCGGTTGCCAGCCAAGTGCGGTCGTTGGCTCGTATGCTGCCATTTTGAAGGTGCCGCAAATGGCAAGCCTGATGTTTACGCCTGTTGGTCAAGCGCTGTATCCGCGTGTAAACGAAGAACGAATGAAATCTCGGCGCTCCGCGGCGCGGCTTGTTGCTAAGTTTGGTATTCCCGTGGTCGTATTGTTTGCGGCTGGGTTATTTGGCATGGCGATCCTTCGCAATCCGGTAGTGGAGATTCTCTATGGCAAAGAGTATCTAGTTTGCGCCGATACACTCATTCCGCTTGCTATCTGGGTGTTGCTGGGCATCGTAAACAATTTTCTCGGTGTTCAGCTTCTCATTCCTTTTGGGTATCAATCTCTTTATAGCTTGCTCATGATAGTCGATTCCATCCTTTCCTTGGTACTCAACGTTTGGCTTGGTCATGGTTGGGGCGCCATGGGCGTGGCATCTGCGATTGCGATATCCGAGGCCGTCCTAACGATAGCTTTGTTTTTAGCTCTTCTTTCTGTAGTGAGGCAATCGTCCGCTGTTTCTTATAGCTCTCATGCCCATAAGGCTCAGCACATGAGAAAGGACCGATAATGAAAAAAATCATGCTCGTCTTCGGCACCCGCCCGGAGGCAATCAAGATGTGCCCGCTCGTCAACGAGCTGAAGGCACGTTCGGATGAGTTCGAGACCGTCGTGACCGTGACGGGCCAGCACCGCGAGATGCTCGACCAGGTGCTGCGCGTCTTCGACGTGACTCCCGCCTACGACCTGGCGATCATGAGGCCGGGCCAGACGCTATTCGACGTGACATGCGACGTGCTGCTCAAGCTCAAGGCGGTCCTCGAGGACGAGAAGCCCGACGTCGTCCTGGTCCACGGCGACACCACGACCAGCTTCGCCGCTGCGCTCGCGTGCTTCTACCTGCAGATCCCGGTGGGCCACGTAGAGGCGGGCCTGCGCACGCACGACATCTACAGCCCCTGGCCGGAGGAGTTCAATCGCCAGGCCGTCGACATCGTGAGCGAGTATTACTTCGCCCCCACGGAGGCCAGCAAGCAGAACCTGCTCGGCGAGGGCAAGCCCGAGTCCAAGATCTGGGTCACCGGCAACACCGGCATCGACGCCCTGCGCACCACCGTGCGCGAGGGCTACTCCCACCCCGAGCTCGACTGGGCCGAGGGCTCCCGCCTCATCCTCATCACGGCGCACCGCCGCGAGAACCTGGGAGAGCCCATGCACCGCATGTTCCGCGCCATCCGCCGCGTGATGGAGGAGCACCCCGACACCAAGGCGATCTACCCCATCCACATGAACCCGCTCGTCCGCAAGGCGGCGCACGAGGAACTGGACGGCTTCGACCGCCTGCACATCATCGACCCGCTCGAGGTGCTCGACTTCCACAACTTCATGGCCGCGAGCCACCTCATCCTCACCGACTCGGGCGGCATACAGGAGGAGGCCCCGAGCCTGGGCAAGCCGGTGCTCGTCATGCGCGACACCACCGAGCGCCCCGAGGGCGTGGCCGCCGGCACGCTGAAGCTCGTCGGCACCGAGGAGGACGTCATCTACCGCGAGTTCAGCCGACTGCTCAGCGATCAGGCCGAGTACGAGGCCATGAGCCATGCATCGAACCCCTACGGTGACGGGCATGCGAGCGAACGCATCGCGGACGTGCTTGCGCAGTAGTTTTCTCCGAGCTGTTTTATGAAGCTGCTCTTTTGGAACATAAACAAGAAAGACAATGCCGACCTTGTCGTCACGCACATGCGAGAGGAAGAGGTCGGCATTGCGGTTTTTGCTGAGTTTTTGGAACTGACTTTTCAAATTAGCTGTTAAATAGAACTGGTTGTGGTGCCGTCAAGAATCTTTCGCAAATTGATTTAACCGGCCTCAGCCCTGTCCTCTTCTAGCCCTCCGTCTTTCACTCCGGCCCGTCCATCTCCTCCAGCTTCGACATATCCAGCTACCTCCTCTTGCCCCATTTGTGCTCCGCTATGTACTTCAGCCTCGCCGTCACCAGCATGAGGGCCGAGCTGCCGTCCGGGAAGGTCCCGACGACCCTCGTCCTCCTCTTGATCTCGCGGTTGATGCGCTCGATCCCGTTGTTCGTCCTGATCCGGCGCCAGTGCTCCGGCGGGTATTCCGTGTAGGCCGGCGTCTCGGCGAACCCGTCGCGCGCCGTCCTCGCGGCCGCACCGAGCCGCATCGACTCCAGCTCGTTCGCCACCTCCCCGGCTTTTCTGCCACATGCCTCGTGCGATTCTTGCGCGCGGATCGCCTTTAACATACGCGCCACGGCCTTTCGCCTGGTCACGGCTGACCTGGCGCTGGCCATGTCACACTTGAACTCCGAGCCCCGCGGCGCACTCGGCTTCGTGACGCCCGCGCGCTCCTTCAGTGCGATGCTCGGGGAGGACGCGGCGGCGTTGCTGGACGCCTACGGTGTGGGGGACGTGCCGCTCGGTGATCTCGACCTGACGTCGGGGCTCATCGAGGGGCACGCGCAGAGAGGGGCGATGCCCCACTGGCCTAGCCTAGAAGAATAACGGAATAGACGGACCGACCGTCCGGCTGAGTCTGAGAAGAGCTGCCGGGCGGCGGGCGGAGCATGGCCGCCGGACCTATCAAACATATTTCCACCATTCCTTCAACTGGGAAAATGCCGCCCCCGGGTCCCGGATGGGACCTCGGGGGCGTTCGGCTAACTGCGGGAGCGAGCCATTAGCTCAATGTGGTCGGCTGGGATCGGAAATCAACCTACAAAGTGAGTTAACATCTTTAGCGTGCACGTTCAGATGAACCATGGTTTTACGCATTTCGACAATTGTGTAACTGTATAGAAGAATTCAAAACTAACGGTTTATTTATTGCTTATGGGAATGAGTGGAATGCAGGCGCGAGCACGTATTACCTGATGAGGGGAGACGCAATGAATGACTTACAAAATAACGATATCAAAGCTAATGCCCAGGCGGGCGCTGTAAATATTTCGACAAATGACGTGTCCTTTCAACCAACTGTTAACCTAGGTATTAATGGACGCGGTGATATTGCGTCGTTCCCTGCGCGATTTATTCGTAGCGCACGTAAGGCTCTTAACCCCATTGGGGCCGCTCGTGACGAAGCGGAGATGCGGAGCATCGAAGCGAGCTCTATAGCGGATGTTGTTGCAATCTATAAACGGGCGTTTCCGACTTTTACTGATGGCCAGCTATATTTAATGGCCCATGGTTATAACACGAGCGCTTCTCAGGCAGATAATTTGCTAAATGTTCTTGAGCGCGCGGGAAAAATGTCAGATTCGAATAGAGTTGATGAACTGCCGGAGTCCTGCATTGATCTTGACATCCATGGAGCTCAGACAGCCTATGACGATGATCTGAGGGAGATGTGGGCGAAATTGATTTCTCAAGAAGTATCGTCAGGTCGCGCTCGCTCTAAAAGAACGAAGAAAATACTTGAACAAATGGATTCGGAAGAAGCGAATCAGCTGTTTTCAATTCTTCGGTGCTGTCTATGGGCGAAAGTGGGGCCCAATTCGGTATTTACTCCAATCCCGGTTCTCCTTAAAACCACAGAAGATGATTCTTGGACATACAATGGGGGCACAATTTCATATGAATCTGTCGTCGCCATGGATTCGCTGGGACTACTTTCGTCTAATGACTGGATAACGTTCACGCTTGAGCCTAAAGGCGGTTTGAATCTATTTTCTTCATCGTCTCATGTGCTTCTTATAAATAATAAGGATGAGAAAATCGAAATTAATCTCGGCTATGCCAAATTTTTGAAACCGGGGATAGAGCTCATTGAGATTCTTGACGTGCCGATGGACGATCGGCTCATGTCCGTAATGGATGCAGTTCTGGAGACTGACGTTATTTATAAACCTTTAGACTAACTCAAGTAGATACGCTGGTTGCTCTCGCAGGTGCCCTGGTGGCGTGTGAGGCCGCTTTCGTCCGGGCACTAGTTGAGACTGTGGTCGTACTCCAGCTGGTCGAGCGTCCAGTCGTGGAGCCACAGCGCCATGTCGTATTCCGAGCCGTTTGTCTCTTGCCTGCACAGGCCCACGGCGCTGTTGACGATCTGCGTGACGCTTGGGCGGGCGGCATCGTTTATGGTCACCTCCGCCGTGGTGCGCAGGTAGTAGATGCCTTTGTCGTTTTGGGGGTCGTTTCTGTCGTTGTCCATAAAGTAGAAGTAGATGCGGTATGTGCCCGATGCCGTGAAGTCAAAGGTAAAGTCGTGGCCCGCGGTGCCTAGACTGTGGTAGCTGGACCATGCCGGGCGCGACGGGTCGCAGACGCTTTCCTGGCTGCCGCCGTCCCAATAGGTGGGCACGTCCATGCGCGCCTTGGCCTGGGACGAGCCGTTGGCTTGGGTTACGTGGAAGGTCGTCGCAGTGCCCGCGGGGGCGTCGTTCCACGAGATGGTGAAGGTGACGCCGTTTTGGGTTGCCGTGGCGGAGTGGGCGTAGCCGGTTTGTGACGTGGTGGAGATTGCGGCGGGCGTGGGGGTGGTTTGGGCGCTAAGGGATGTGGTGGGGGTGCCGGTTGCGGCGGCGGTGCCGTCGGCGCTTTCCGTGTTGACGGCGCTGGTGCCGGTGGATGTTGCGGTGCTGTCCTCTGCGGTATCTGCTGTCGTATTTGTGTTGGTGCCGTCTTCGGCCTTGCCTGTGTCGCTGCTCGTGGCGTCGGCTTGCGCTTGCTGCTCGGCGGCTGCCTGAGGCTGGATGGCTTCCGCGACGGCTGCCATGGGCATCGTCGAGCTGACCATGGACGTGCACGCGATCGCGCAGAGCAGGTAGTAAATAGGTCGTTTCATAGCGGAGCCTCTCGGTGAGCAGCCAATAGGGTCCAAAGGCAGCTCCAGGCCAGCACTCCGCACATTTTTTGTTGGGGTTTATTTTACGGGAACCCCAGTCAACATCAGCGAACTTTCTGGGGAATGTTGGGGTGGGGGAGGAGTTGGTCCTCTGCCTCGCTGTGCGCTGATGTCTTCGCCCTCGGCGATGCGCCCGTCGGCGAGGAGTGCGAAGCGGCCATGCTGAACAATGCCACTCCACCTGTCTGTGCATCCAAACTTCTAGATTATGCATATCGGGATTTTCACGGTGTTGTCGGCGATTTTGTCTCGCGGACCGTGTGCATGCATTAGATGAGGAGGCGCTTGTATCCGTAGAGACGCATCGGCATTTTCGATGCGACCGCCGTCAAGACAATTGGGTGTGCATCAAGGCGCTGTTAACTGCATGAGCCGATTTCTTATAACCTGTTTAAGCAAAGCAAGAATGGGGAATAAAGCTTGGTGCCCATCGCGAACTGGCGATGGGGTACGCTACTGCCGTCAATATCGCAAACGACGAAATTCCGACGTTCGCAACATTGACACCAGCGTTGCCTGCTGCTAGCTGGATAAGAGCCTCGATGGTCATAAGTACCAATTCCTCGCTTTCGTCTAGTATCGCATAGGCAAGCATTGTTTTAGGTGGCCGCGAAAGCGTTGGTTGCACTTGCTGCGCCTTTGATTAGCCTGTCCGGGGAGGGTTAGCCGCCGCTTGTTGATCCGGACAGGTTGATTTATTTGGGGGTATTTTGGTCGAGTTCGATATCACTCGTATTCCTCGATATAGTTCCAAAAGTTCATATGCCCATTTCGATCATAGGGTCTCTTTTGCCGAAGTTCAGGCCAAGATTTTAGATTCAGAGTACGTTTCCAATCACGCGTTCTACCCTTTAATTTCCAACGAGATCATTACTGTTCGGTATCGTGGAGGCAAGCGAAGCTGCAAGGTTCGTAATATCGCTTATGCCTCGCATTTCGATCACCGCGTCTTCCAGTACTACTCTTATCTGTGGTCGGACTTATATAACAAGAAGGCTATTGCCGAAGAGTTTGATGAGGTTGCCGTAGCGTACCGCTCTTCGCTTTCATCAGACGGCGCCGTAACTGCTGGTAGCAATATTTCCTCAGCTAAAAAGGCATTCGACTATATGCGTGTGCAAGATTCGGCTTTTGTGCTTACGGGTGATTTCGAGAGCTTCTTCGACAACTTAAACCATGTCCATCTAATGGCGTCGTTGCGTTCGTTGTTTCCCAGTGGACGCTTGCCGGACGATCACTATCAAGTCATTAAAAATATCCTCCGCTATTCGTGCTGGCCTATTGGTGATTTGGCTGCTCGACATGAATTGCCATGGCCAGTAATCGATCCTGCTCGGGAGAAAACGATTAGTGATGCGGCTATCGATCTTCGGTTCAAGTCTATTCGCGAACTTAACAAGCTGGATGTTATCTTGCCAAAGTCTGAGTTTCTTGCAAACAAAAGTAAAGTCATCACCAGGCCGTGGCGGCGAACGGGTATTGATCTCGGCATTCCTCAGGGTCTTGCTGCAAGTGGAGTGCTCGCTAACATCTATATGGCCGATATCGATATGAAAGTCAGGCTTGCCGTTGAACGGGTTGGTGGCTTGTATCTTCGTTATTGCGATGACTTTATTGTTGCCGTTCCAAAATCTGGCTTTGATGCACTTGTAGAGGCAATCAATCTAATGACCGATGTTGATTCCGTTAAACTGCAGCCTGAGAAAACCAAAGCGTTCCGGGTTGATAGCAGCGGGGTTGCTCAGCTTGATTTTGAAAGCGTTCGTACGGGTAAGGTCCTTTCGTACTCCGGTGCACATCCGGCACAGAAAGTTAGCTTCTTGGGGTTTGACTTTGACGGGCGCGTTGTAAGACTTCGACAGTCTACGGTTGGAAGGTACCATAAGCGTCTCCGTGAGGCAGCCAGTGCGATTGCGCGTTCTAATCAGGGGGAGGGAAGGCACGCATCAAAAAAGCGCGTCTCCGCTCTATATCAACATTATTCACCACTCGGTATTAAGGGAAGAAGGCTATGCCCCTCGGGTGATGCTGACCCTTCTGCATTTTCTCGCTATGGGAACTTTCTTTCCTACGTAGCGAGAGCCCAAAAGGCGTTTCCAAATGATCCGATTGCCCCCGACGAGGCTAAGATTTATAGGAAGATTAAACGCTTGAGTGCTCGGTAGACGATAGTTTTAACGCCAGATCATTCATAGCCATAAATACTTAATCGATATCGGCCAATTCCGATCACTAGGTAATAATTGATGTGCCCTCACGTCGTCGTGGCACGATGTCTCTGAAACTCGTGCCGAACATAAGAATGATATGACAAGAACGGTAGTGTCGCGAAAGTTGGTGTAATGGACTCCTTGGCCCCTGTGTCCAGGATCCGGAATCTATCGATATCCTAGGCCGACTCCACTCTGTCGGCAAGCTCAAGGCTGGATTCGACCATCTTCCCGGCAGTCTTTTCCAGCTCGGCCCAGTCATGACAGCACGATGCTCCCCTTCGCAGCGCCGCGTCGTGCAACTCGGCCATCTTCCTCTCCGAGAAGTAGCGCGAGGTTGCCATGGAAACGGCCAGGATAACCCCGAAAGCGGCCTGAACGCGCCATGGTGCGCGTATTCTAGGCGAAGGCACGGACCCTTCCGAGCCAGGACGGGCCGCTCGCTCGGCCAACTTTGGCGTACCCTGCTGGAACGGCTTCCGTCAACATCCGTAAAACTACCGCAAAGAGGAGGCCACAGTGATAGATAAGAGGCTTATTGAAGCCGTTCCCGGAGCCGAGAGACTTAAATCCGCAATGATTACCCCAGAATTGTTTGTTAAGGACCTCATGCTAGACTATTCTGGGCGTCCGTTATATACATACGAGGAATGGACGCGCGAGCTCATCAACCACTCTAACGCTTTCAAGGAACTGACCAGAGGTGCGGAGTTTCATGCGCCCGTATCCGAGGCAAATGGGGAGTGTGATGCGGTATCAGACGCGTATCAGTTAGATTTCAAGCTCATCTTCGGAAAATCCATGATGCGCGCCGTAAGTCTCACTTCGTCAAGGCGAGTTTCAGACCGCGGAATAACTTTAGAACAACTTTGCAGAAGTCATGTAAAAGAACAGAGAGGCTTACGCCTGCATGCAATTCTCAGGGATTACAGCCTCGCCAAGCTTGACGAGCTTCTAAAAACTGAGAGTAATAAACAATTGAGCGAAGAAGACCGTGAGGCCCGAGGACTTCTTCGCTCAATCAGTCATTCGAAAAACTTGCTGCTAATTTATCCTTGCCGCTTTGAAGGCATCGACAGACTGCCTGAACTTGAGGAAACCGCCAACGCCGCACTTTACTATGACTTCCGGAACGTGCTCGACGTCCGACGGATACACCATCCCGGCAAGGACACCTTCCTTTCATATTTTTGCGACGACCGCATGGTTGTCACAAGAGCGAGCGGGCACGGCCTATCCAAGTTCGACGATATCATGGTCGCAAAAAGCAGAACATACATGGATATTATGCGTATGCGTGATCCCGGAGAGTATCAAAGGCTGCTCAAACTTGTTTAACCGACCGCAAGGGCTAGTTTTGTGGACATCAACCCAAGATGGGACCTGCCAAGAGGACCGGACGCCGCTGCGTTCGGACTCGTTTTTCTGCATTCAAAAGCAACGCTGAGCTCGACCTCACGGCTTGCGCCTGCTGCTCGGCGGCCTTCTGAGGCTGAACCCCCTCTGCAATGGCTGCCATAGGCATCGTCGCGTTGACCATGGACGTGCACGCGGTCGCACAGAGCGGGTGGTAAAGGGGGCGTTTCATAGCGGAGCCTCTCGGTGTGCAGCCAATAGGGTCCGAAGGCAGTTTCAGGCCGGCACTCCGCACATTTTTTGTTGGGGTTTTACGGGAACCCCAGTCAACATCAGCGACCTTTCTGGGGTATGTTGGTTGATCCGGGGTGCGCAAAACAACAGTTTCAAATATTGTTGCTTCCTGTTCAATTCTGTCTATCTACAATTAATCGCAAGCGTATGACCTGAGGAGATTGTTTACAGGTGGAATCGGTCACTATTCATTGGATTGTCTTTTATGTCTTTATCGGTTTGTCGAGCGTTCAGCTTGTCCGCTTTGCTGGGCCCTTGGCGATTGGAGGGCAATACACCGTCGAAGAACTGTATCCCTCCGATGAGTCGGGCAGGCTGAACGTTGCCTACCGAATTCTCGCTCCAACAATTTGTTGCCAGCTCCCGGTGTTTATTATGGCTGCGATTTGCGATGCGTTTTCAGTTCCAGGTCCTTCGCTGCGATACATGCCTACCCTTTTCTATTGGTTGTTTCTTGGGGTAATCAAGCATGCAAGGGGTAAATTGCGGTACCGGACTCTTCCTTTCTCATTCGAGGCGTTCATGTCTCTTTTGCTGTCCGTCGCATTCGATCACTTTGTTATCGATGGCTATCTCGGAGGCCAGGGGCTAGATGTGCTTGATACTTCGAGTATTGCCTTTGAGTTTGAGCTGGCATTATTTGGTGTTGTGACCTTTTGGATTTTAACCTTTTTTAAGCGTTATCAAATTAAGTTTAGCCGTGTGTACTCAAATGCCGCTCCATCATATGTCGTTCCTTCGGACTCCGTATTTGGTTACTCTTCAATCGATACGGGTGAGGCCAGGCTCTTCTCATACGAGCGCGAATATGGCGATCTCTTACCTCAGCGATTTTCAAGTGATCTTCTGTTGAGAAGTGTTTTCTTTGCAATTATGGCGATTGAGGACGGGAATCGGCCCGAGTTTATCCGAACGATCGAGCGCATGGCAGCTCATTTCCATTTGGCAAAAACCACTGGAATAATGCAGCAGACGAGCGATGCTCCTTTGTCTGATATGGATAGCGTTAAACTCGCAATTCCCTATATTGAGCGCATGTGGGACCAGTTTCTTGTTGAATTCGCCCGTTCTGCCGAAGGGGCAGGGGGAGACGCCCTACGAATCTTCAAGTGTTACTACACCTACGATTACTGTATGTTGTCGCGGACTATCCGCAATCATTTTGCGCCGTTTTACGGGGACTATTGTGGAACGAGATTACTTAATGCTAATCGCGTATTTTGCGATGTTCTTGAATTTGAGGAAAGGCAGCGCTACGGATTGCTTCCAAAGACGGTTTCTGCGACTGGATCGATATGCGCCACTGAGCTTGGATGGCTTTCTGGGGAGTACTGTTATTGGGCCGATTACAATACGGTTGTATCCTGCCTGAATGAAAATGATGGCAATGGCGTTAAACTGGTCAGCAAAAATGATGTGAATAAAACCCAGATAACCGAGACGACCTTAAGGCTTAAGGAGCAAGGTGTTTCCGTTCTTGAGGCCAAGTATGTGCCCGGCGCTTCGGCGACCATCGTGTGCATCGGCGATTCCTCGAAGATTTCGAGTACTGTCGGTAGTGACTGGATGGTTGTTAGCTAGGTGAATCATCTTTGCCTTTCCGCATATTGATTGCGCATTCTCGTGCACGGACGCGAAAATGCTTCGCATTAGTTTCAACGCGAAGAGTATTTGCTACATGATTAACTTTTTTGGATGCGCAATTACTGCGCATCTAGGTTAACATCCAGTTAGTGATGCAGTTGTCGTGGGCTCTACGTGAGGCGATGACAAAGGAGGGTCGTTGTTTGGTTGTTATCGGCAACGGCCCTTTGATTTTAGGAGTTACTTTGGCGATGGAATTTTAGACTTTCGCTCAACTTATCGAACTCCTAGAGAGTCATGGCGTTCTAACTGATGCCGCTGCGCTAGATTGCCTGAGGCGCGAAATGAATATTTGCTCGTCGGAACACTGCTGAATATTGGGTCACCTGTGCGGTTCGAATTTTCAATTGTCGAGCAGCTTTGTCTCCGATGAAGTCTTGCAATTCTAGTAAAATCCAAACATATGTTCTATACTTATGGAAGTAGCTTGTTTGGAGGCGCTAGATGGAAGTCGGAAGAGATGACATTGTAGAAAGCGTTGTACGTTTGATAAATGGGGTGGGGCGTAGCCCATATTTATTCGTCGGCTCGGGCTTTTCCCGTAGATACATGGGTACCGACGATTGGGTTGGTTTGTTAAGGCACCTCTGTTCCCGTCTTTCCGATGATCCCTTTCGGCTTGACTCGTACCTGGCACGTTGTCCAGATGAGTCTGACAATAGCGCATTGCCCTCTGCCGCGACGATGCTTGATAAGGATATGCGCATAGCTGTTCTTGAGGACCCTCGCTTCGCTTCTTTTAGAAACGATCATGTAGAGGACATTCGTCAGCGTAAATCTATTTTAAAGATCATGGCGGCCGAGAGGTTATCCTCGTTCAAACCTGAATATATGACGCATGAGCTTGATATCTTGAGAGAGGTTGGCAGGCGGCGTATCTCTGGAGTTATAACAACCAACTATGACTGTCTCCTGGAGTCGCTATTTCCCGAGTTTAAAGTTTTTGTTGGCCAAGACGATCTCGTCTTTCACAGAACTTTTGAAATGGGTGAAATCTATAAGATCCACGGTTCTATGGATAATCCTGAATCTATGGTTCTTGAGGAGGCAGATTACGCAAAACTCGCCGAAACACAGGATTACTTGGCTGCCAAGTTGTTAACTATTTTTATGGAATACCCAATTATTTTTATCGGTTATTCCCTTAACGACCCCGATATCCAAGCTATCCTCATGTCGATTTCGCGCTGCCTCGGTTCTAACAATCTTGCGTTGCTTAGAAAGCGCTTTATCTTCCTTACTAGGGGAGAAAACGCAACCTCAACTCATTCGTTTACCTTTCCAGGTATTGGCGAGATAAGCATGACCGAGATTAGGACGAACGATTTTGGTGCAGTGTATGAAGCAATTGGACAATCCAAATGCTCCTTCTCGCCCAGGATCATTCGTGAGCTTCGCAGGAGCATCTACGCCTTGGCTGATGAGGGCGATCCGAATGACTCTCTGGTAGTTGAAGCGAGTTTTAGCGACCTCGAGAGACTTCCGGAGGGACAGCATCTTGTGCTGGGTATCGGTGTTGCGAATGCTTCTTTAGGGCACGGGCATATGGTCAAAGCCGAACTTCTATATCGTGATGTTGTGTTTGATGACGAACATGTTGCTCCTAAGCTTGCCGTCGAGGAATACCTTCCTTCGCTGCTTGCTTCTAACTCGGGTGGTTTGCCCATGTATAAGTATTTAAGCGCGTATTCAGGGGAAGTTCTTAATCCAAGGATGCTAAAGGAAATAGATGAGAAGAAGGATTTAGATGCTTTTCTAAACAACAGCCTACGAAAGGCAAAAGGTAGCTATCATCATTCGGGAATTAGACACTCGGTTCAGTCTGTTATAGCTAACGAAGGCTTTGAGGAAGCATTTAAAAAGCTTGTGCTACTTGAAGAAGATGAGATCGATCTAAATAAGTTGCTTGAATATCTGAGGGCGTTCATCACGGACGATCGCAAGATAATCCACGGTAATAGCGAGCTGAAACGGCTTATTAGAATGTATGATTTCCTTAAGTACAAGAAGGCCTTCGACATATCGGCTACTAGTGAGTAATCCCACCTAGCGTCTATGAAGAAGGCCATCTTTGTAAACTATGGCATCTGAGCGTATAGTGCGAACACCACGTGCAAATGCATACTTAATATAACGCTTTCTGCTTGAAATCACAATGGTGTCTGTTTCGACCCGCCAATCAAGGGAAGATAGTGTAGAGTATCTTCCTGCAATACAAAAGCTCTTTGGGAGCTTTAAGGGTGACGCTTTCAAATTGAGAGTGTTGCCCTTTTTTCATGTATGCAATGTGTGACGTACTAGCTAAGCACCATCCCGGCAATGGAATGATCGAGCATGGGCGGCTTCTACTGGTTGACGTGATCGTGGTCAAACAAGTGATATCGATTAGAATTAAATCAATTGCGCTGGAAGCCTTCGGGCGACACCTGAAGAGGGTTGATGCGTCGGTCCTCTTTTTTTGTTTGGATGTAAGATTCGGCCAGGCAAAACAAGGATCTCATTTGGGGAGAACAAATATCCGGCGGTTTTCCGCTTCGGGACGCGCGGTTTAAGGGTGCTTTTCGGAAGTGCGGGGAAAAATCGGAAACCTCCGAGCATAAACCGAATTTCGGCAACAAAACCGCAGGTCGCGGAAGGCTAAAACAGGGGTCTGGTCTGTCGATCTCGGTTTTTCACCGCACTTCCGGAAACGCCCGACGGAAGCATGCGGCAAATTTTGGAACCCTCGAGCACATCGCCCTTTTCATGAAAAGAACCCGCAGGTAGAAGCGTTGCCACTATCCAGTGTGGTTGACGTGTCTAGAATATGCCGCACACTTCCGGATTTTGCATAAGCTCGACTGGTTTGTTTATCGATTGGGGCAGAGGAATCTTGTCTGGACCTCGTTATATGTATTTAAATGGATGAACTTAACCTATAAGTTAAGTTCATCTAGAAATGGGAGGTGCCCTTTGGCAGAAGGATATGATCTTGTCGAATATAGAGACCTCAAGGGTCGACCGTTTTGGGAATTGACGGCTTCTCCCGACAACTCTCAATTCCAGAAAATGTTGTCAGACCCTAAGCGGAAATTAACCGCTCGAACAATGATCGGCCAGAATAGCACGTCAACTTCTGGAATCTGAGCCTTGACTTTTATACTTGGCTTTCGAAACGGAGAACACAATGAATAAAGTAGATTTATCTGATTTTTACGCCGATACAGAAACCAGCGAAACACGCGCTTATGAACACGCGCTAGATATCGAGTTTATTGTTCATCGCGAGATGAAGCGTCTGGGTTTAAGCAAAAGCGATTTGGCAAAGCGCATGGGCGTGAGCCTTCAGTCGCTTTCGAAACTGTTGAATTCTCAGCCCAATATGACGCTGAAGACGATCGCCAGGTTCGAGCTTGCTTTGGGTATCAATATTGTTCCTAAGGTCACCGTTAGCTATTCTAAAGAGCTACCGTTTCTCTCATCCAATGAATCCCTGCGCAAGCAATGGTCTTTTAGGAACGAGCGTCCGTCCTCGCATGTGAATCTTGAGATGATTTCCGGAGGTTTGGCAGCATGAGTGGGGATTTTATTGCTCCGATTCAAGTCGTGAATTTATTCGTCGTTGACTCCGATTTCCATATCGAGGACTCGCCCTCGGATAACATGGATTTAAAAGTTGACGTCAGCTATCAGGATGTTCACCTTTGGAAAAACGACAACGGTGCGCATGCAAGTTTAAAGATGTGCGTATCCGGCAGTCTCGTTGACAGGGATGGTGATGCACAGGAGAAGATGCACGCTGGCGTTACAGTATCCATCTCGGTTTCAGCGCAAATACCAAAGAGTTCCTCCGATGACGAGGCGCGTCACTATCTTCTTTCAAATGCCATTTCGATGGCATATGCCCACGCAAAGAGCTATCTGATGGTTGTTACTGGACTTTCACCCATGGGAGCGCTTACATTGCCTGCCATTCTCCCTGCAGAGCTGTCAGCAGATTGCGATGTGCCTTTTCAGGGTGAATAGCATTTCCTCGATGAATCTAAGTCGAATGAGTTGCCACTCTCACATCCTCTAAAAAGTTCTTAAAACAGCCTTAAAGGCGCCTTGGCTCGCTTTTACAGCGTACAATACGCATGTTTGACTATGGCAAAAGTAGTTTTTTGGGGAGGGGGAACGCCGTGGAAGTGCTGGCTGTTGGCAACACCGCATATGTTGACGATGGCTTTTGCTCCAAGGCGTTCCCCGGCGACCATGTGTAGGTCGTAGCCGCGCAGGACGCGCGCCGCGATGAGTCGTCGTACCATGCTTCGTGGAAAGAGCTCCTCCAGCACCTGGACCAGGCCTACGAGTTTGAGCGCGTGGTCTACCTTTCTACCTACCTCACCCCGCATACCGTGACTTTTGGCGACATTGGGCTGCTGCGCTCGGTGTTTCGTGCCTGTATGGGACGCAATGTGCAGCTGCTGTTTATTGCGGGGCCCGCGGGTGCAGAGGGCACCACTGGCGGATGTGACGACGACGCCACGGCCGCCAGTGGCGCCCAGACGGGCAAGGGCATTATCGCCCGCGCTGCCAACGACCTGTGCCGTTACTATGCATCGCGCGACGGCATCCAAGCCAAAGTCCTGCGCGTGCCGTATCTGTATACCGCATCGCCGGCATTAACCGACCCATTTTTGGTGCCGCTATTCGACGCATGCTCGGGCGGGTCGGTCGCGCTTCAGGGTGCGGCAGATGCGCCGTTTCCCCTGCTGTGTGCCGAGGAACTCGCGGTGTTGGTGCATCGTATCTTTGACTGCTGGGATGCCAACTTTGAGATGCTCGACGTTGCAGACGCTTTTGGCCACCCGAGGCCTATGGCGTGATCGTTGACGCTCCGGGTGCGAGCGTGACCTATCACACGCTCAGCATCTAGGCGTTTCGTCGCCCAACGGCGCTATACTGCAGCCGTTGCCCACGATGCGGGGAACACCCGCATCGTGGGTTTTTGCTTATGAAGGGACGGTGCCGCGTGGACGTACAGCAGCTAGAAGAGGCTTGGGCTTTGAGGGCCGGCGCGCGTGAGGCGCGATTGGTTGCGGCCTCGCATGTGCCGGCGGCGCTGTCTCTGTTGGGGATTGTACGTTCCGGCGATCGCCTGGTTGCGTTTGCCGATGACTTTGCCGATGCGTTTGCGCGCAGCTTTGATGGATGCGGCGTGGCTATGGTGGGGGAGCCGTCGGTTGCGGCGTTTAATGCCGCGTCCGAGGGCTTTGATGCTTCGTTTGATGCCGAGGGACCGCACCTGTGGTGGTTCGTCAACTCTATTGGCGGGTTTGGATTGCGCGTGCCCGATCTGCGCGCGCTAGGACGCGCCGCGCGTGAGGCTCATGCGCTGCTCGTGGTGGATAACACCGTGGCTGGTGTCTTTGGGTGCGATCCGCGGCGCTTGGGTGCCGTGCTGTCGCTCGAGGCACTTGATCGCATATGCGCGGGCGATGCTCCGCACAAGTTGGTTGCCGTATCGGTCGCGCGCTCGCAGCTCAAGCGCCATCGCGTGGATGCCGCTGCCGAGTGCGCGCATGCTCTGCTTAAGGGCTGTGGCTTGGTCAAACTTGATTTGCCTGCTGATGAGGCCGGTGTGCTGGAGTGCGGGCTGGACTCGCTCGATGCCCGCATGCAGGCACATTTCGACCGCGCACGTGCGCTGGCCGAGTACTTGGCTGCCAATGAGATGGTGCACGCCGTGCGCTATCCCGGACTGAGCTCGCATCCCGACCATGCGGTTGCAACTGGAATCCTCGAGCACGGCTTTGGTCCGGCAGTTGAGTTTGACCTTATTGAGCGCAGTGCGGGCGATTTGTTCGATGCTTTGCCGGGGGAGTTTCGTACATCGCAGGCCGGCGGCGCAACGACGCGCCTTTCGGCTCCACGCGGCAAGCAGGGGTGCACCATTCGCCTCTTCGCCGGTACCGACGACCCCCTGGTTGTAGCGTCCACCCTGGACAACGCGCTCCGAAAGTAACTAATCGGGGTGTGTGTCACGAAAACGGCCTATTTACTACGTTTAAGCCATAGGGGTCGACCATACCCGCCTATTTCGAAAATTGCCAAGCTGTCTACCAGCGGTTTTATTTTCATAATGTCCGGTATGGTCGAGGGTATTCAGCTAAACGTAGTAGATGGGCCCGTTTTGTGGCGCGAGCCTCAACCCGAGGGCGCTGTGGGCTAAAAACCGCCCAAAAGGACTACTCCGCGTTGATGTTGGCGATGAGGGCGTCGGCTTTGGTGGCGATGACGTTGTTGATGTCGGTCTGCAGCTCCTCGTAGACCGCTATGGCTCGCTCGCCGGCGGGGGTGAGCGTGGATCCGCGGGCGCCGTCGCGCTCGATGAGCTTGCAGCCCAGCTGGCCTTCGGCCTCGTTCACGATGCGCCAGGCCTTGGAATACGCCATGCCCATGCTCTTGGCGGCGCGATTGAGCGAGTGCTCGCGGGCGATGCCCTGCAGCAGCAAGACACAGCCGTGGCCGAACACGCCCGGCAGATCCTTGTCGCACGCTTGAATGACCAACTTTGCCGTTGTCTTGTACTCCATGTGCTCCACGTCTCCCCGCTAAAGTATTTGCTGGGCAAACGCAAAGCCTGCGTCAAACCCTCGTGTGCTCTTCTTAAATCATGCATTGTAGCAGTCAAAGTGCGTTAAGATACTTCCCCAGTATTGGGCGCCCAAGGTTGGGCTGGGTCCTACGAGGCCTGCAGCCGACCGGTCGCATGGAAAAAGGAGAAACATGGCTACGTTCTTTCCCGGTGAGTCCCACACGTTTTCGGAGTATCTGCTGGTCCCTGGTTACTCGTCCTCGCAGTGCATCCCCAACAACGTCTCTCTTAAGACGCCGCTAACCCGCTTTAAGCGCGGTGAGAAGCCGGCAATCACCCTGAACATCCCCATGGTTTCCGCCATCATGCAGTCCGTCTCGGGCGTCGACATGGGTGTCGCGCTCGCTACCGAGGGTGGCCTGTCCTTCATTTACGGTTCTCAGACCCCCGAGTCCGAGGCCGCTATGGTCAAGGCCGTCAAGGATCACAAGGCCGGTTTTGTGCAGTCCGATTCTACGCTGACCCCCGACATGACCATGGAGCAGGTTATCGCCCTCAAGGAGAAGACCGGTCACTCCACCATGCCGGTTACCGACGACGGCACCCCCAAGGGTAAGCTCCTGGGCATCGTCACCAGCCGCGATTATCGCCCCAGCCGCGATGATCACCAGAAGAAGGTCTCCGAGTTCATGACCCCGCGTGAGCAGCTCATCGTGGGCGATAAGAACATCAGCCTCAAGGTTGCCAACGACGTCATTTGGGACAACAAGCTCAACGCCCTGCCTATTGTCGACGATAACGATCACCTTATGGGCATCGTCTTCCGCAAGGACTACGACAGCCACAAGACCAACCCCAACGAGCTGCTCGATAACGACAAGCGCTACATGGTCGGCGCCGGTATCAACACCCGCGACTATGCCGAGCGCGTGCCGCTGCTCATCGAGGCTGGCGCCGATGTCCTGTGCATCGACTCCTCCGAGGGCTTCAGTGAGTGGCAGAAGCGCACCATCGAGTGGATTCGCGCCAACTACGGCGAGGACGTCAAGGTCGGTGCCGGTAACGTCGTCGACGCCGAGGGCTTCCGCTTCTTGGCCGACTGCGGTGCCGACTTCATCAAGGTCGGTATCGGCGGCGGTTCCATCTGCATCACTCGCGAGACCAAGGGTATCGGTCGTGGCCAGGCCACCGCGCTGATCGACGTCTGCCGCGCCCGTGACGAGTACTACGAGGAGACCGGTGTTTACGTGCCCGTGTGCTCCGACGGCGGTATCGTATACGACTACCACATGACGCTCGCCCTTGCTATGGGTGCCGACTTTATGATGCTGGGTCGCTACTTCGCCCGCTTCGATGAGAGCCCGACCGAGCGCGTCAACGTCAACGGCCAGTACATGAAGGAGTACTGGGGCGAGGGTTCTGCGCGTGCTCGCAACTGGCAGCGCTACGACCTAGGCGGCGCGGCGAAGCTCAGCTTCGTCGAGGGCGTCGACTCCTACGTTCCCTATGCCGGTTCCCTCAAGGACGGCGTGGGCGGCACGCTCTACAAGGTCAAGTCCACGATGTGCAACTGCGGCGCCCTCTCGATCCCCGAGCTCCAGGAAAAGGCACGCCTGACCCTGGTCAGCTCCACCTCCATCGTCGAAGGCGGCGCCCACGACGTTGTCGTGAAAGACTCTCAGCAGTCTGTGTCTTATCGATAGGATAAGAGCTGCACATAAAGGTTGAGTATCAACCACGTTATTTAGATAAAGCGAGATGCCTGCAAGTCGCAGGCATCTCGCTTGTTGTATTTGCTATCATCAGTCAAGTTAACCTTAGGGTCGGGCGGCTTAGCTTTGTTCGCTACAAGTTCCGCACGCAAAGAAGAGCACTTAATGTGCTCTTCGTCTTGCGCAGGACTGTCCGCAGTAGCGAATAAAGCTAAGCCGACCGACCCCATTAAAGATTAAAGGAGCTGATATGTGCGATTGCACAGATCATAAGGATGAGATCCCTGCCTACGACGCGCAGGCCATTGAGTCCAAGTGGATGAAGGCCTGGGAGGACTCCAACCTCTTTGCCGTCGACACCGACGCCAGCAAGCCCAAGAAGTACGTGCTCGAGATGTTCCCGTATCCGTCGGGCGACCTGCACATGGGCCACGCGCGCAACTATACCATCGGCGATGCCATGGCCCGTCAGGCCCGCATGCGCGGCTACGATGTGCTGCACCCCATCGGCTTTGACGCCTTTGGCCTGCCTGCCGAGAACGCCGCCATCAAGCACAACACGCAGGCTGCCGCCTGGACGTATAAGAACATGGACCAGGCTCTCGCCACGATGAAGCGCATGGGCTTCTCCTACGATCTGGATCGCATGGTCAAGACCTGCAGTCCCGATTATTACCGTTGGGGTCAGTGGATCTTTGAGAAGTTGTGGGAAAAGGGCCTGGTCTACCGTAAGAAGAACCCGGTCAACTGGTGTCCCACTTGTAAGACCGTTCTGGCCAACGAGCAGGTCACCGAGGGTAAGTGCTGGCGCTGCGGCACCGAGCCCGAGAAGCGCGACCTGGAGCAGTGGTACTTCAAGATTACCGATTACTCCCAGGAGCTGCTCGACGACCTGGAGAAGCTCCCCGGCTGGCCCGAGCGCGTCAAGCAGATGCAGGCCAACTGGATCGGTCGTTCCGAGGGCGCCGAGGTCGACTTTACCCTGTGCGACCAGGATGGCGAGCCCATCGAGGGCGACGAGGGTAAGATCACCGTCTTCACCACGCGAGCCGACACGCTCTTCGGTGTCTCCTTCTTTGTCCTGGCTCCCGAGTACGCGCGTCTGCACGAGCTCGTCGAGGGTACGGAGTACGAGGAGGCCGTGACCAAGATCGTCGAGGACTCCAAGCATATCTCCGCCGTCGAGCGTGCCCAGGGCACCCTCGAGAAGCACGGTGCCTTTACCGGCCGCTACGTGGTGAACCCGGTCAACGGCGAGAAGGTCCCCGTGTGGGTTGCCGACTACGTCGTGGCCGACTACGGCACCGGCGCCGTCATGGCCGTTCCCTGCGGCGACCAGCGCGACTTTGAGTTCGCCCGCAAGTACGACCTGCCGATCGTGCCGATCATCCTGGACGATGACGACCGTGCTGCCGTCGAGGCCAACGGCGAGACCATCGATACCTTCCATGCCGAGACCGTCGACTGGGATTGCGCCCACGCTGCCGAGGGCACGCTCGTCCAGTCCGGCAAGTACACCGGAATGCGCGGTGGCAAGCACTCCGAGGGCGAAGATGCAATCGTGGCCGACCTCGAGGCCATGGGCTGCGGTCGTCGCAAGGTCGAGTTCCGTCTGCGCGACTGGCTCATCAGCCGCCAGCGCTATTGGGGCAACCCCATCCCGGCTATCCACTGCGAGCACTGCGGCATCGTGCCCGTGCCCGAGGATCAGCTGCCGGTGACGCTGCCCGAGAACCTGGACCTGGGTGCCGGCGAGACCCTCGCCGAGTGCAAGGAGTTCTACGAGACCACCTGCCCGGTCTGCGGCCGCCCGGCCAAGCGCGAGACCGATACCATGGACACCTTCACCTGCTCCAGCTGGTATTACCTGCGCTATACCGACCCGCACAACACCGAGCTGCCTTTCTCCCGCGAGGCCGCCGACCGTTGGATGCCCGTCGATAACTACATCGGCGGCATCGAGCACGCCATTCTGCATCTGCTCTACAGCCGCTTCTTTACCAAGGCGCTGCGCGACCTGGGTCTGCTGAGCGTGGACGAGCCCTTCACCAACCTGCTGTGCCAGGGCATGGTCAAGGACGAGAACGGCGACACCATGTCCAAGTCAAAGGGCAATGTCGTGCCCCCGAGCTCGGTCATCGAGCCCTACGGCGCCGACACCATGCGTTTGGCGATCCTGTTTATCGCCCCGCCCGAGAAGGACTTCGACTGGGATCCCAAGGCTGTTGAGGGCGCCAACCGCTTCATCAAGCGCGCCTGGCGTATCGTGTGGCAGCTCGTCCAGTCCGGCGACGCCAGCGTGGCCTTCGACAAGTCCACGCTCGACGAGGTTGCGATGAAGCTCTATCGCGAGCGTCACCGCACCATCGCCAAGTGCACCGAGGACTTCGACCGCGGCCAGTTCAACACCGCCATCTCGGCCGTCATGGAGCTCGTTAACGCGGCGAGCGCCTACCTCAACGCCACTGAGGGCACTGACCGCGACAAGGCGCTGTGCTACGGCGTGGCCAAGGATATCGTGAGCGTCCTTGCCCCCATCTGCCCGTTCTGGGCCGACGAGCTGTGGCACGAGGCTCTCGGCTGCGAGGGCAACGCCTACACCGCCGCCTGGCCCGAGTTCGACCTGGCCGAGTCCATCGAGGACACGGTGCAGATCGTCGTCCAGGTGCTCGGCAAGGTCCGCGGCCGCATTGACGTGGCCCGCGATGCCTCCAACGAGGAGATGCAGGCTGCCGCCGAGGCCGCCGTCGCCAAGTGGCTCGAGGGCAAGACGATCGTCAAGGCCATCTGCGTGCCCGGCAAGCTGGTCAACCTGGTGGTCAAGTAAGCGCTGCGCGCTTAACTGACGCATAAAAGACGAGGGACGATCCGGTTGGGTCGTCCCTCGTTTTGTGTTGTCTGCCCTGCTTAGTCAGTGCGTCGCACCGTCTTCTACGGGATGTGTACCAGGTCCCTAAAGTAAACGTTGCCCGTTGCCTCTTCGAACATCCAAATGTTGAGGTAGATGTCGTTGAGGTCGTTGTTCACATCAAAGTCCGGGTCGTCGAAGGTGCCTACAAAGGTGAGCTTGGCGCGCGTTTCCTCGCCCGCTGCGACCTGCTGGCGCATGCGCACGTCGCGGACCTTACCGCTGACATAGGCATAGGAGTCCACATCGCCAAACATCATGTCGACATCGGTATTGTTGGTTACCGTAAAGACGAGCGCGGCGTCCCCGTAGCCGTCGGTGTCCTTACCAACGCAGGTGACGTGGACGTTCTCGTCCGCCTCTAGGTCGATGGGGAATTGTTCTTGGGGGTCGGGGCCCAAACCCTGGGGATCGACGATGTCCTCGTCTATTTTGTCGAAGCTCACCGGGGGTTCGGTTTTTTCGATGGCTTTGGTGCTGCCAGGATCCGGTTCGCATGTTCCGGTTTTGCTGTTCGTTTTGCCGCAGCCCACGAGGGCCAACGAGCACGTTGCGATGGCGAGCGCAGTCATGCAGAGGGTGCCTAGGCGATTCATGGGTGCCTCCTTGCCGTAGAGGATTTGGAAAGGTTCGTCGTTGTGCGACTTGCTGGCTGGCTTGTTGCAGAATGCCCCTTAGCGTAAGTCTGATCGAAAGGGGCTCGGGGAGGAATGCCCTTGGGGTCCGAACGGGCCTGTGGAATGGGACGCATGGCCCGTTTTGGGGCTGTTGAGGGTGCGCCGCTTGGGGTTCTTCGACCAATTGTCCTATTCTTGTGGAGAAGCTGTGCGCACGCTGACCTGCAGATTCGTACTGTGCTTGCGCGTTTCCGCAGCTATTGGTATAGTTTGCTTGCAAATGAAGTTGTAATTGAAAGAAGTGGGGTTTCGGCCCCGCTTCTTTTTTGTATGGATGGAGGTGCCGCAATGGTCAAGACCAAGACCGAGCAGGCGATCATCGACGCGCTCGAGGCCGTCGCTCCCCAGCACGATGTCGACATCGTCGACGTCGAGCTCGTGGGCGCCACCAAGGCCCCCTGCGTGCGCGTGCGTATCGAGGGTGCCGAGGGTCAGAGCCTGTCTCTCAACGACGTCACGGCCAACACCAAGTGGGTCGGCGATGTGATTGAGGAGCTCGACCCTATCTCTTCGAGCTATACGCTTGAGGTGTCGAGCCCGGGCATGGTGCGCCCGCTGCGCCGCCCGTGCGACTTTGCCCGCTTTGTGGGCGAGAACTGTGAGCTCACCTCCACCGCCACTGAGGGCCGTCGCAAGTACGCCGGCAAGATTGCCGCTGCGACCGAGACCGACGTGACCCTCGAGCTCGAGGACGGCGAGTCCGTCACCCTCGATTTCTCTGATGTTAAAAAGTGCAAGCTGAAGCCCACCTACGACTTCAAGCCCGCGAAGGAAGGAAAGTAAGATGGCAGCATCCGACATGATGTCCGCCCTGATGGAGCTTTGCCAGGAGAAGCACATCGACCAGCTCTACCTGATCGACCGCCTGGAGCAGTCGCTCGCCAAGAGCTATGCCGAGATCCTGCATCTTGAGTGGGGCGCCAAGGTGACCATCGACCGCACCACCGGCAAGATCTACGTCTACCGCCTGGAGCCGATCGACGATTCCATGGACGAGGAGGGCAACTTCACCGAGTTCGAGGAGATCGACGTCACCCCCAAGAACACGAGCCGCATCGCCGCCCAGCACGCCAAGGCCGAGATCAACGCCATCGTGCGCAACTCCGCCCGCGAGCAGATCTACGAGGAGTTCTCCGGCCGCATCGGTGACCTCATCAGCGGCACCGTGCTGCAGTCCACGCCCGACTTCACGATCGTCAAGATCCGCGAGGGCGTCGAGGCCGAGCTGCCGCACTTCGACCAGCGCCGTTACGAGAACGAGCGCAACGAGCGCCCGATGGGCGAGCGCTACCTGCACAACCAGCACATCAAGGCCGTGATCATCGACGTACGCGACCCCAACTCCAACCTGCAACCGGTTCGCGGCGAGCACAGCCGTCCGCCGATTGTCATCTCCCGCACCCACCCCGAGCTCATGCGTCGTCTGTTTGAGCAGGAGGTGCCCGAGATCTATGAGGGCACCGTCCAGATCAAGTCGATCGCCCGCGAGCCCGGCCAGCGTTCCAAGGTAGCCGTCCACTCGCTCGACGACCGTCTGGATCCCGTGGGCGCCTGCGTCGGCCCCAAGGGCAGCCGTGTTCGCGCTGTCGTGGGCGAGCTCCGTGGCGAGCGCGTCGACGTCATCCTGTGGGATGCCGATCCTGCCGTCTACGTCGCCAACGCCCTGTCGCCTGCCAAGGTCACCCGCGTCCTCATCGACGAGGAGAAGGCCTACGCCGGCGTCATCGTGCCCGACGACCAGCTGTCCCTCGCCATCGGCAAGGAGGGCCAGAACGCCCGCCTCGCCGCGCGCCTGACCGGCTGGCACATCGACATCAAGTCCGAGACGCTTGCCGCCGACATCCTCAAGAACGTTCCCGTTCACGAGGAGCCCGCCGCCGACCTGATCGGTGACGAGGAGGACGAGGACGTCCGCCGCTGCGAGTACGTGTCCGAGGACGGCGTCCAGTGCCGCAACCAGGCTCGTCCCGGCTCCCGTTTCTGCGGTGTCCACGACACCGACGCCTTCGATGATGCGGAGGACCTGATCTAGCGCGCGGTCGCGCCGGGCGGGTCCCGGCGCGTCTCCCACGCTCGTTCAGTCTCTAGGCACCCAAGGTGCCAGAAAGGGTAGGTGAAGTCATATGGCAAAAGTCCGTGTGTCCACCCTGGCCAAAGAGTTCGGCATGACCTCCAAGGAACTGATGGGTCATCTCGCCGAAATGAAGATTCCCGCTAAGTCCGCGTCCTCCACTTTGGAGGACGCCTATGTCGCCATGGTCCGCAAGCAGCTCGCCTCGGTGATCGAGGCCCGCGCTCAGGAAGTCGAGGCCGCCAAGCAGGCCGAGGAGCAGGCAGCTGCCGCCGAGGAGGCCGCTCGCGCCGCCGAGGCCGAGCGCGAGCGCATCGCCGCCGAGAAGGCACGCGAGGAGGAACGCCGCCAGTTCGCCGCCGCCCAGGCTGCCGAGGAGGCCGCCCGCGCCGAGGCCGAGGCCAAGAAGAAGGCCGAGCAGGAGCGCCTTGCCCGCGAGAAGGAGGAGGCTGCCCGCGAGGCCCAGCGCCGCGCCGTTCCCGCTTCCGACTCCGGTTCGCGTTTCCGCTCTCTGCTCGACCAGATCGCCGCACAGGAGACCGTGCTCAAGGAGAAGAAGGACGCCGAGCAGAAGGCCAAGGCCGAGCGCGCTGCCGAGCGCGGCAACCGTCGTGGCGGCAACAACGACCGTCGCGGTGGCCGTCGTAACGATCGCAACGCCTCCGATAACAACTCCGAGCGCAATGCCTCCGAGAACCGCCCGCACAGCCATCGCACCAATGCCAGCAACAACGTCGCTGCCGGTATGGACTTCCCCAACCCCGACAAGCAGGGCAAGGGCAAGAAGCGCAAGGGCGGTCACAACAACGAAGAGGACCACTACAGCCGCATGGCTCGCGAGGCCGAGGAGTACAGCCGCGAGAAGGTGCTCGAGGAGGCTCGTGCCGCCGTCGAGGAGGCCTCTCGCGAGTCCACTGGTCGTCGCAAAAAGCGCAAGGAGAAGCGCGAGCGCGAGGCCGCAAAGGCTCAGGAAGAGCGCAAGATTGAGGAGGCGCTGGCCCAGGGCGTGAACCCCGAGGACCTCGACGCCATCAAGGTCTCCCAGGGCGTTACCGTCCAGGAGCTCGCCGAGGCGCTCGATGTTCCGGCCAACGACATCATCAAGCGCCTGTTCCTGCTGGGTACGCCGCTTACCATGACGCAGTCCATGTCCGACGACCTTGTCGAGCTCGTTGCCGACGACTTGGGCCGTCAGATCAAGATCATCACCCCCGAGGAGGAGAACACCTTCTCGTTCTACGACGATCCCGCCGACCTTAAGCCGCGCGCCCCGGTCGTCACCGTCATGGGCCACGTCGACCACGGCAAGACGAGCCTGCTCGACGCCATCCGTCACACCGGCGTCGCTGCCGGCGAGGCGGGCGGCATTACGCAGGCCATCGGCGCTTCGCAGGTCATGATCAATGACCGCAAGATCACCTTCATCGACACCCCCGGCCACGCCACCTTTACGGCCATGCGTGCCCGCGGCGCCAAGGTGACCGACATCGTCATTCTGATCGTGGCTGCCGACGACGGCGTCATGCCCCAGACCATCGAGTCGATCAACCACGCCAAGGCCGCCGGTGTTCCCATCGTCGTCGCCGTCAACAAGATCGATAAGCCGGGTGCCAACCCCGACCGCGTGCGCCAGGAGCTCACCGAGTACGGCATCATCCCCGAGGAGTGGGGCGGACAGAACATGTTCGTCAACATCTCGGCCAAGCAGAAGATCGGTATCGACGACCTGCTCGAGACCGTCCTGCTCCAGGCCGACGTGCTCGAGCTCAAGGCCAACCCCGATACGTTCGCTTCGGGCAACGTCCTCGAGGCTAAGCTCGACAAGGGCCGCGGCTCGGTTGCCACGGTGCTCGTGACCCGCGGTACCCTGCACGTGGGCGATACGCTGGTCGCCGGCCTTACCTACGGCCGCGTCCGCGCCATGCTCGACCCCAAGGGCAACGCCGTCACCGAGGCCGGTCCCTCCGACGCCGTCGAGATTCTGGGCCTGCAGTCCGTCCCCAACGCCGGCGATGAGTTCCGCGTGTTCGAGGACGAGCGCGAGGCTCGCGCCCTGGCCGACGAGCGTTCGCTCAAGGCCCGCATCGAGGAGCAGAGCCGCGTGAAGCATGTGACGCTCGAGAACCTCTTCGAGACCATTGCCGACGCCGAGGTCAAGGAGCTCAACTTGATCATCAAGGCCGACGTCCAGGGTTCTATCGAGGCCCTTCAGGATTCCCTCGACAAGATGGACCAGTCCGAGGTGCGCATCAACACGATCCACTCCGCCGTTGGCGCCATCAACGAGACCGACGTCGTTCTGGCCGACGCCTCCAACGCCATCATCATCGGCTTTGGCGTCCGTCCCGACGGCAAGGCCCGCTCCGCCGCCGAGCGCGAGGGCGTCGAGATCCGTTGCTACGACGTCATCTACAAGTGCCTCGAGGACCTCGACGCAGCCCGTATCGGCATGCTCAAGCCCACCGAGGTCGAGGTTTCCACGGGTACCGCGACCGTTCTGGACACCTTCAAGGTGCCCAAGGTCGGTATCGCCGCCGGTGTCCGCGTCGAAGAGGGCGAGATCGCCGCGACCGATTCCGTGCGCCTGGTGCGCGACGGCATCGTGGTCTTCAACGGTAAAATCGCCTCGATGCGCCACTACAAGGACGAGGCCAAGAGCCTCAAGAGCGGCTCCGAGGGCGGTATTGGCCTGGAGAACTTCCAGGACATCAAGCCTGGCGACACCATTGAGGGCTACCGCATCGACCAGGTTGCCCGTACCGAGTAGGGGGTAGCGCTATGAAGCAAACGCAGGCAACCCGCCGTCTGGGCGAGCAGCTTCGCGAGAAGCTTGGTTATATCCTGCTCTTTGAGGTTTCCGATCCACGTCTCGACCTGGTCACCCTGACCGCGGTCGAGGTCGCGGTGGACCGTTCGTTCGCGCGCGTGTACGTGTCGTGCGATGCGAGCCGCTACGATGAGGTCATGGAGGCGCTCGCCAGCGCCAAGGGCCGCATTCGCAGCCTGCTGGCTCGCTCGCTCGATTGGCGTGTCACGCCCGAGCTCGATTTTCGCATCGATCGCTCGACCGATGAGGCCGAGCGCATTACGCGTGCGCTGGAAAACGTTCCGGCCACGCTTGCGATCGAAAAGGACGAGGACGGCTATCCCATAGCGGATGCCGCCCAGGAGGCAGCTTTAGATGAGTAATTCCGCCGACCTCGCATCGAGCGAGTCTGCAGATATTCAGCGACGCATCCTCGAGCTCATCGAGGGTGCGTCCTCCATTGCGATTTCGGGACACACGTCTCCCGATGGCGACGCCCTGGGCTCCGTGCTGGGTCTGGGCTTATCGCTTATGAAGTTTTTCCCCAACAAGGACATTGCCCTGCTGCTGGCAGACGATGACCCGGTTCCGCGCATCTACCGCTTTATGGAGGGCGCCGACCGTCTGGTGCCGGCATCTGCGTATACCGGCAATCCGGACCTGTTCATCTCGGTGGACGTGCCGGTCGTCGAGCGTCTGAATAACTCCGCCGAGGTGCTCCGCCGCTCGTCGCATGTGGTGTGCTTCGATCACCACCCGGCGCGCGAGGAATTTGCCGAGCTGAGCCTGAGGTGCGTCGACGCTGCGGCCTGCGCCATGATCATCGATCGCTTTTTGGATAATTGCGGCATTGTGGCTCGCGATGGTGTCGCGACCTGCCTGCTGTGCGGCCTGGTGACCGATACCGGTCGTTTTCAGTACCAAAACGCCGATGCCACTGCGTTCCATGCCGCCTCGCGCCTGGTCGCGCACGGTGCCGATCCCGCGCGCGTTGCGCTCGAGGTCTACCAGAGCATGCGCGTTGAGTTCTTGCATCTTAAGTCCATCGTTATGGGCCGCATCAAGACTGTGGCGCACGGTCGCGTGGCATATAGTTATGCGTATCAGAGCGACCTCGAGGCCTGCGGCGTCACTTCGGACGAGTGCGATGGCCTGGTCGATGTGGTGCGTTCGGTGATGGGCGTTGAGGTCTGTCTGTTCCTAAAGGGCATCGACGGCGATACCAAGGTGCGCGGCAACCTGCGCTCCAAAGGTGACCTCAACGTGTCCGAGATCGCTGCTGCCTTTGGCGGAGGCGGACATCCCGCTGCCGCCGGTTTCTCCAACAACGGAACGATTCTCGAGACGCTCACCGTGGCACTTCCCATGCTGGCCGAACTGGTAGGGGAGGATCCCGCTTCGGTGACCGTCGAGCTTTAACTTTTTGGATGGTACATGGCTCGTCGTACGCCTTCTCAACTGAATATGCTGCTCGCCGTCGATAAGCCGGTGGGCTGCACGTCCCACGATGTGGTTTCGCAATGCCGGCGCGCCCTCCATGAGCGACGCGTCGGCCATGCCGGCACGCTCGACCCCATGGCATCGGGTGTCATGGTGGTGGGTGTGGGCCAGGCCACCCGTCTGCTGGGCATGCTCACGCTCGATACCAAAAGCTATGTCGCCGACATCTCGTTTGGCGCCGAGACCAATACCGATGATGCGGAGGGCGAGGCGGTCCGCACGGTGGCTGTTGCCAACGAGCTCCGCGATCCTGCCTATGCCCGTGAGCGCTTGGCCGCTATGCTGGGTCCGCAGATGCAGGTGCCGCCGGCGTTTTCGGCTATCTCGGTCAATGGCGTTCGCGCCTACAAGTCTGCTCGCGAGGGCAATGCGGTGGACCTACCTCCGCGCCCCGTCGAGGTCTATGCCGCCGACCTGATCGCCGTGGGAGGCGAAGGTGATACGTGTGTGTGGACCGTGGCGTTCTCAGTGAGCAAGGGTACCTATATCCGTGCGCTCGCTCGCGATTTGGGCCGCGCCTGCGAGAGCGCCGCGCACATTTCCGCGCTGCGCCGCACGGCCTCCGGTGTTGTTTCCATTGGCGCTTGTCATGCGGTCGAGGAGCTTTCTCCTGAGTCCGCGGCTGGCTTTGCCCTGGATCCCATTGCGGCCTTGGGCGCCACGCGTGTTGACTTGCCGGGCAATCTTGCCGACGACCTGCTCTGCGGCCGACGCATTCCCGTTGAGCGTGCGCTTGCCGATTTCGATGCCTCGAAGGCGCCTTTTGCGTTGGTGCTCGATGGGGGACTCAAGGCGCTTGCCCGCATTGAGAGTGGCCGCTTTGTCATGGAGCACGTGTTTCCGCAGGCAATCGGCGGTGTTCGATGATGTTGTCCGCTCGTGAGCTCGCGCGTATCTTTTTCGAGGGCGAGTCGGACGAGCCCCGCATCGTCACTGCCGATGCGTTTGATGAGTGCGAGCACTTGGGTGCTGCATCGATTGCCATCGGCGTGTTCGATGGTGTGCACCGTGGACACCAGGAACTCATCGAAGCGCTTGTCCGTGATGCCCGTGCCCATGACTGCAAGGCTGTCGTGGTCACTTTCGATCCCGACCCGGACGTTGTGGTGAGTCCTTCGCCCGCTCAAAAATTGATGACGACGGCCGACCGTCTACATGCCTTGGCTCAGACCGGGGTCGATGCGGTGGTGGCCGTTCCCTTTACGCCTGAGGTTGCGGCACTCGACCATGTCGGTTTTTTCGCACTGCTATCACGCGTGGTCTGCATTCGTTCGATTCGCGTTGGCAGCGACTTTAGGCTGGGTCGTGGCGGTGCTTCTGGTGTTGACGAGATGCGCGCCTGGGGTTCCGAGCACGGCGTTGACGTGTATGGTCACGACCTGCTTTGCGAGGGCGGTGAGGCCATTTGCGCCACCCGCATTCGTCATGAGCTGGGACAGGGCCATGTGGAGCTTGCTGCTGAGTTGCTCGGCCGCCAGTATATGGTGCGTGGCAGTGTTGTTCGCGGCCGTCACGAGGGTTCTGGCATGGGCTTTCCCACGGCAAACCTGCAGGTTCCCGACGGCATTCAGGTGCCTGCCGATGGCGTGTATGAGGGCCTGGTGCTCGTCGATGACACCGTATGGCCTGCTGCCGTTAACGTCGGCCTGCCGCCGACGTATGCCGACGATGCCGCTTCATCGCATCTCGAGGCTAACTTAATTGGTTATACGGGCGACCTGTACGGCGCTTCCGTTTCGCTGGCGTTTACGCGCTGGCTGCGTCCCTCGCGTGTGTTCGAATCGCTGGATGAGTTGATCTCGACCGTCGAGGGTAATATCGAGGATATTCGTCACAACTTGGGCGAGCAGGGGGTGAGTATCCGTGATTAGCGATGAGGAAAAAGACCAGGTACGCGCTGCGTCCGACTTAGTTGCCATCGTGCAGGAAACGGTTGAGCTCAAGCCCCGCGGCCATGAGTTTTGGGGCTGCTGCCCCTTTCATGGCGAAAAGACGCCGTCTTTCCACATTATCCCCGCCACGCAGGTGTGGCATTGCTTTGGCTGCGGTGAGGGTGGCGATGTCTTCACCTATATCATGAAGCGCGAGAACCTGAGCTTTCCCGAGTCAATCCGTTATTTGGCCGATCGCGCGGGTATTGAGCTGCACGACACCGGAGACCGCCGCGAGCGCGGTACTAAGCGTGCCCGAATCTACGATCTGTGCGCCGAGACCGCTCAGTTCTACCACACCATGCTTATGCGCGGTAAGGACGGCCGTCCACGTGAGTACTTTGCCAGCCGCGGCATGGGTGGCGACGTCTGCCGCCGCTACTGCCTGGGCTTTGCACCGGGTCGTAACATGCTGGTGGCTCATCTGTCGCAGGCGGGCTTTACTCCGCAGGAGATGATCGACGCCAACGTGGCTGTGAGTCGCGGGCGCGGGCAGCTTGCCGACCGCTTCTACGACCGCGTGATGTTTCCCATCTTTGATGAGCAGGGTCACAACATCGCCTTTGGCGGTCGCATCATGGGAGACGGCCAACCCAAGTACCTCAACACCGCCGAGACGAGCGTGTTTCATAAAAAGCGAAACCTCTACGGCTTTAATTGGGCCAAGGAGTTTATCGTCGCGCAGGATACCGCCATCGTGGTAGAGGGCTATACCGACTGCATCGCCTGTTGGGAGGCGGGGATTAAAAACGTTGTCGCTACGCTGGGCACCGCGCTCACGGAACATCACGTCAAGACGCTCACCCGCTTTGCCAAGCGCATCGTGTATATGTTTGACGGCGATGCCGCGGGCCAGAAGGCCGCCCGTCGCGCGATTCAGTTTATCGAGCAGGATTCGATGGACCTGCGCTGCGTGGTACTGCCCGACGGCAACGATCCCATGGAGTTCATCACGGCGCACGGCGGAGAGGAGCTGCAGAAACGCATTGACGCCGCCGAGCCGCTCATGGACTTCGTGTACCGTTCGCTGCAGGAGTCGAGCGACATCACCACGCCGGGCGGTCGCGCCAAGGCGCTCGAGGATGCGCTGACGCTTATCTATCCGCTGCGCGATAGCTATATGATCGATACGTACTTTATCCAGATTGCCGATCTGCTGGGTTTGGATCTGGAGACGGTGCGTGCGAGCTCGGGCCGTGTGTTTCGCGATGTCGCCAAGCGCGAGGATGCGGAACGACGTCGTGAGCAGAACTATGAGCGCCAGCGGGCACAGGCTGAGCGGTCCGGTAGCGCGGGCGGTCGGTCGTCTGGTTCGCAGGGAACATCTCGTGGTGCTTGGGCGTCGGGCGCGACGCCGCCGGTGTCCGCACCGGTCGAAGAAGAGCCGTACGACTACGTCCCACTCGATGCCTACGGTGCCGCGCCGGTCGAGGTCGTCGACGACCTGCCGCCGATCGATGTGCCTGACGGTATGGGCTCTACGCCCGCCGGTGCCCCGACAGACGCCTCGGCCCCTATGGTTTTGACAGATCTAGAGCGCAAGTCCTTGGCGGGGGAGCGTGAGCTGCTGACCATGCTCACGAGCTACCCCGACCTGTTCCGCACGTATGCCGACCGCATCTGCTCCATCGAGTGGGTTGACCCACGTCACGAGTCCATCGCATGGGCCGTTCTGGCAACGCCGCCGGGAACCGATCCTGCAGCCTGCATGGATGCTGCGCGCTCAGTGTGTCCCGATGCGGCAACGCTTGTGAGTGCCGGGCGCATCTCGGCGACGAGCAAGCATCCCACCGAGACGAACATCGTGTTTATGCTCGATACGCTCGAGCTCTACACCATCAAGCGCCGCATGCGTGCCGCACAGGCCAAGCTGCGCCAGGACCGTTCGCTCGATGATGAGGCCCGCCGCGCGCTGACCGTGCAGGCCGCGCAGGACTCGCAGCGTCAGCGCGAACTGCAAAAGTCGATCGGCGGCGTGGCGGACCCGTTCCGTTTGATCGGCCTGGAGGCCGCAGGCACCGAACAAGCCTAGATGTTGTGGTCAACCAGCGTATTCTCGCCTATATCCAGTCCTCTTTTTGGGTATAGACGTCAATGTGTGTGCTAAAGTATTGAGTCCTGTGGACTATGAAGGGAGAATCTGTGCCAAAAAAGACTGAGAGCACGGGTACTGGGCTGGAATCCTACGTTGCAAAGCTCATGGGCAACGGCTCAAACAGGACTTCGGTAACCGAGGACGAGATTCAGGTCGCCCTGAAGGATATCGATGTTTCTGACGAGCAGCTCACCGCGGTGTATTCCGCGCTGCGCAACAGCGGCATCCAGATTATCTCCGCGAGCGGTAACGACGACGCCCCCATGGACGTCGACGATGACGATAACGATACCGATACCGACGATTTCGATGACGACGACGAGCACGATTCCGGCTCGCTCGACGATCATGAGCTCAAGATGGCCCGTCAGGCCGACGCCGAGATGGGTTCTTCCAAGAGCAAGAAGAAGCGCACCGTGCGCACGTCCCGTTCACGCTCGCGCGTGCGTGGCATCGATGCCTCCACGGTGATGCTGACCGGCGATCCGGTCCGTATGTATCTCAAGGAGATCGGCAAGGTCGACCTGCTGACCGCCTCCGAAGAGGTCGATCTGGCCATGAAGATCGAGGCCGGTCTCGAGGCCACCGAGAAGCTCGAGGCTGCCGATGCAGGCGAGCTCGAGCTCACGCGTGCCGAGATGCGTCGTCTTACGCGCATTGAGAACGTGGGCCTCGAAGCCAAGCAGGCGCTCATCAGCGCAAACCTGCGTCTGGTCGTCTCCATCGCCAAGCGCTATGTCGGCCGCGGCATGCTGTTCCTGGACCTGATCCAGGAGGGCAACCTCGGTCTGATCCGCGCCGTCGAGAAGTTCGACTACCAGAAGGGCTTTAAGTTCTCCACGTACGCCACGTGGTGGATCCGTCAGGCCATCACGCGCGCTATCGCCGACCAGGCCCGTACCATCCGTATTCCCGTGCACATGGTCGAGACCATCAACAAGCTCGTCCGCGTACAGCGCCAGCTTCTTCAGGACCTGGGCCGCGACCCGACCCCCGAGGAGATCGGTGCCGAGATGGACATGAGTGCCGACCGCGTCCGCGAGATCCAGAAGATCTCGCAGGAGCCCGTGTCGCTCGAGACCCCCATCGGCGAGGAAGAGGATTCCCAACTGGGCGACTTCATCGAGGACTCCCAGGCTATCGTTCCGCCCGATGCCGCCAGCTTCTCCATGCTGCAGGAGCAGCTCACCCAGGTGCTCGATTCGCTTGCCGATCGTGAGCGCAAGGTTATCGAGTTGCGCTTTGGCCTTGTCGACGGACATCCCCGTACGCTCGAGGAAGTCGGCCGCGAGTTTGGCGTCACGCGCGAGCGCATCCGCCAGATCGAGTCCAAGACCCTGGCCAAGCTTCGCCACCCGAGCCGCTCGAGCAAGCTGAAGGACTACATCGAGTCTTAACCTCGCAAGCAAGAAGCGCCCTCAAGCACATCCGCTTGGGGGCGATTTCATGTAGTCATTGGGGACGTTCTTGAATGACTAGTCGTTTAAGAACGTCCCCAATGACTAGGTCGGAAAATTTCTTAAAAAAGTTCTTGCCCTAAGCTGATTCGTCCGTATAATAAACTTCGTTGCTTGAGAGCACACACCTATTCCTCGGTAGCTCAATGGTAGAGCACGCGGCTGTTAACCGCGCTGTTGTAGGTTCGAGTCCTACCCGGGGAGCCAGGTTGTAAAACCCGTCGCTTATGCGGCGGGTTTTTTCATACCGCGATCGCCTGGCGCGAACGTTACCATATCAACATTTCGTGTCGAGGATGTAATCCCGCGACCCACCACCTCAACATGGCGCGGTCGTTGTAAAATATTGCAATGATTGCTCCCACGACATGGTGCCGCGAGCACCAGATAAGGAGATTCTTGTGTCTGAGACCATTAACGGCAGCCTGAGCGTCTCGAACGACGTTATTGCCGATATTGCCGGTTATGCCGCGATGACGTGCTATGGCGTCGTCGGTATGGCTGAGCAGCTCCAGGGCGCCGAGAGCGTGCGCCTGCTTGCCGGCCAGCGCCTCCGCAAGGGCGTGCTTGTCTCCGCCGACGAGAACGGCCTTACGGTCGATCTTCACGTCGTGCTCGAGAACGGCGTCAACATGAAGTCCGTCTGCCACAATCTTTCGAGCTCCGTTGCCTTCACCCTGCAGGAGATCGCCCAGATCGATCCCGCCAGCCTTAAGATCGGCATCCATATCGACGCGCTCAAGAGCCGTCTGAACTAGCATCCGAAAACGGAGATTCAAATACCCATGATTGCAAAGACCATTCGCACCTGTTTTCCGATCGCTGCGGCTGCCGTTTCCGACAAGGCCGAGGAGATCAACAAGCTCAACGTCTTTCCCGTGCCCGACGGCGACACCGGCACCAACATGTCGCTCACGCTCGCCTCGGTGACCAAGGAGCTTTCTGCCCTTCCCGCCGATGCCGACATGGAGGCCATTGCCGGCGCCATCACCCACGGCTCCCTGATGGGCGCCCGCGGCAACTCCGGCGTCATCACTTCGCAGATCCTGCGCGGCGTGGCCGAGGGTCTTGTCTCTGCCGACGAGCCCATTACGTCCGCCAACATTGCCTATGCGTTCCGCCGAGCCGTCAAGGTCGCCTTCCAGGCCGTCCGTAAGCCCATCGAGGGCACGATCCTCACGGTGCTGCGCGATGTCTCGACCAAGGCCGACGAGTGCGAAAAGAAGAAGTTCTCGGCCGAGGATGCGCTCGACGCTATCGTCGTCGAGGCCTACCAGTCCGTCGCCCGCACGCCCGACCTGCTGCCCGTTCTGAAGGAGAACGGCGTGGTCGACTCCGGCGCCTTCGGCTTTGCTATTTTCCTTGAGAACTTTGTTGCCGCTGCGCTTGGTCGCAGCACCGTTGTCGAGGATTTCTCCGCCACGTTTGATTCCGCTGGCTCTGCCCGCGACGCGGCCCTCAATCGCGTTGAGATCGAGGCCAACGACGACTGGGAGGGCTCGGAGTTCCGCTACTGCAACGAGTTCCTCTTTAAGGCCGATGCTCCCTTTGACGAGGACGAGTGCCTCAAGTTCCTGGGTTCCATGGGCGACTGCGAGTTGCTCGTGGGTGCTTACCCCGATTACAAGATCCACGTGCACTCCAACACGCCCAACCTGGTGCTCGAGCACATGCTGCAGCTTGGTCAGATCTACGAGGTCTTTATCCATAATATGGAGATGGAGGCCCACGACCGTACCGCCAAGATCCACGAGGATCAGGAGAAGGCCGCCGAGCCCGCGAAGGCCCTGGGCTTTGTCGCCGTTGCCGCCGGTTCCGGCGAGGCCGACATCCTCAAGTCCCTCGGCGTCGACGTGATCGTGTCGGGTGGTCAGACCATGAACCCCTCGACTGCAGACCTGCTGGGTGCTGTTGACCAGGTCAACGCGACCTCGGTCATCATCCTGCCCAACAACGGCAACATCCGCATGGCCGCTGAGGCCGCTGCCTCAGCCTGCACCGACAAGAAGGTCGCCGTCGTTCCCACCAAGACCGTTCCACAGGCCTTCTCCGCGCTGTTCGCGGTCCTGCCCGATTCCGAGCTCGAGGATGCCGTCGCCGCTATGGTCGACGCCATCAGCGAGGTCCGCGATGGCGAGGTCACCCGCGCCGTGCGCGACTCCAGCGCCTCGGACGGCTCCCCGATTCACTCCGGTGACGTCATGGGTATCATTGCTGGCTCCATCGATGTGGTCGGCTCCGACGTGAAGCAGGTCACGCTCGATTGCATCAACCGTATGCAGGAGGAAGAGGAGGGCGACGCGCTGACGATTCTGGCAGGCGAGGAACTGTCCGATGAGGCCTTCCAGGAGATTGTCGACGCCATTGAGGAGGCTCAGCCCGATCTGGAGATTGACGCCCATCGTGGCGAGCAGCCGCTCTATCCCGTTATCTTCTCGATCGAGTAGGCAACTGCCCATGTCCGAGCTGTGCTCCGTGCCGCGCGTCTCGGAGCGCTTTGCCCAGAGCAATGCGCTCGACGAGGATATCGCGCGACTCAAATATGTTTCGGGTAAACGTGAGGAGGCCCTTCGCCGTCTGGGAATTCGGACGGTGGGGGACCTCCTTCTCCATATCCCTCATCGATACCTGGACTTTACGCGCTCCTGGTCCATCGAGATGGCGCCCATCGGTACCGTGTGCACCATCATCGCCACGGTCGACCGTATCGTTCAAAAGCAGCCGCGTCCTCGCATGCAGGTGACCGAGGTCTCACTCGTTGACGAGACGGGCGTGCTGCAGGTCGCCTTTTTCCGTCAGCCCTGGATTGCCCAGCAGCTTAAGCAGGGCGACCGCCTGGCCGTGATGGGCAAGGTCGAGTTTGCCTACGGCTTTAAGCAGATGGCCTCGCCGCACTTTGAAAAGCTTGAGGAAGGGCGTGCCGCTGGCACTATCCTGCCGGTCCATTACGTCAGTGATGGCGTGAGCCAGGCGTGGATGCGCCGCATCGTAAGTGGCGCGCTCGAGGTCGTCGGCAATCCCTTCGACCCGATTCCCGCACGCTTGCGCGTTAAACGTCGCCTGATGAGCAATGCTCGTGCGCTTCGATCAATTCACTTTCCCTCGAGCATGGCTGAGCGCGATATCGCGCGCGCACGGCTTGCCTACGAGGAGTGCCTCTACCTGCAGCTGGCGCTGCGCCTGCGCAACGACGGCAGCCTGGTCGATGTGGTGCCCTACGCCCACGCCGCGGGCGAGCACCTGGCCGCGCTTAAGCAGGCCCTGCCGTTTTCGCTGAGCGACGAGCAGGAGGCCGCGTTCCAAGATATCCTGCGCGATATGTGCGATGGCGGGCGCGTGATGAACCGCCTGCTGCTGGGCGATGTCGGTACCGGCAAGACCGCTGTTGCCGCCTGCGCGCTGGCTGTGGCTGCCGATAGCGGCACGCAGGCCTGCGTTATGGCGCCCACGGGCGTGCTGGCGCGTCAATATGCCGATAAGACCGGCCCCTTGCTTTCGCAGGCTGGCATGACCTGGGCGCTCCTGACGGGCGCCACGCCGGCGGCCGAGCGCGAGCGGATCCATGCGCAGCTGGAATCGGGCGAGCTCGATGTCCTCTTTGGCACCCACGCGGTGCTTTCGGATAACGTTGCGTTCAAGCATCTGTCGCTCGTGGTCATCGATGAGCAGCACCGGTTTGGCGTCGGCCAACGCAACGCCCTGCGTGCGAAGGGCCCTGGTGCCGATCTGCTCGTTATGACGGCAACGCCCATCCCACGTACGCTGGCGCTTTCGGTCTACGGCGATCTGGACACGAGCATCATCCGCCATCGGCCCGTCCCTGGCGCTGGCGTGACGACACGCGTGCTTACCGAGTCGAGCCGCGACCTTGCCTATGGCGCCATCCGCGAGGCGCATGAAAAGGGTCAGCAGGCCTACGTGATTTGCCCGCTCGTGGAGCCGAGCGACTCGGCCGATGAGCTGGAGGACGTGCCCGGTATCGCCCGCGACGGCGAGGGCCGCGTGACGGTCCCCGTGCCGCTGCACGATACGGCGACCGAGCTCGATCGCCTGCGTCTGGCGTTGCCGGGTCTTGCCATCGAGCGCCTTCACGGCCGCATGCCAGCGGGGGAGAAGGACCAGGTTATCGATGCCTTCAAGCGCGGCGAGATTGACGTGCTCGTCTCGACTACGGTGGTCGAGGTGGGCGTCGACGTGCCCAACGCCACCGTCATGGTCATCGAGAACGGTGAGCGCTTTGGCTTGGCGGCCCTGCACCAGCTGCGCGGCCGCGTGGGCCGCGGCAGCGTGTCGGGCACCTGCCTGGTCATGACGCACTCCAAGGGCAACGGCGGCGCTTCGGCGGCGCAAGACCGTCTCCAGTCGCTCGAAAAGACCTCGGACGGCTTTACGCTCGCCCAGATGGACCTTCGTCTGCGCCACGAGGGCGAAATCCTGGGGTACCGCCAGCATGGCGGTGTGACTCTGCGCTTTGTCGACCTGGATGCCGACGAGGAGCTGATCGAGTGGGCCCATTTGGACGCGGTCGAGCTCTTGCGGTATGCTTGCAACCTTGACTCCGTGGCGACGCGCCCCCTGCGCGATGCGGTCGCCATGCGATATCGACACATTTTTAAGGAGGTCAGCGGAGGATGAGAATCATCGGCGGCGAATGGCGCGGTCGTAAGATCGAGGAGCCCCGTGGTCGCGATGTCACCCGCCCCACGACCGATCGCGTGCGCGAGGCATGCGCATCTATGGTCATGTCGGCATTCGACTTCGATCTGGACGAGGTCCGCGTGCTGGACGCCTTTGGCGGCTCCGGTGCCTTAGGGTTAGAGATGCTCTCTCGTGGGGCCCGCTCGCTCACGACGTTTGAGATCGATCGCAACGCCGCGCGGCTCATTACCAAGAATATCGAGTCGCTCTGCCGTGACCGTGCGCGTTGGCGCGTGGTCACGGGTGACATGCTGGCGAGTGCCTCGCGCGGTCGTGTACCGGGCGGCCCCTTTGATCTGGTCCTGCTCGACCCGCCCTATGCTTTTGGTGCCGAGCCGGTCGAGGAACTGCTGCAGAATCTGGCCCAGCAGGGTCTGCTTGCACCTGGCGCTTATGCCCTGTTTGAGCATGCCGCCGCCGATGCGGGCGCGCATCCGGCAGGCTTTGAGACTGTACGTGAGAAGCGCTACGGCATCACCTCGGTCGATCTGCTTCGTTGGGTCGGCTATGACGATGGGGAGGGTGATAGCGCCGGCACCGATGCTGACAACAACGATGCCACGACGTTTCAGGAGGACGCCCATGAGTGACACCATTAACCGCGTCATCGTTCCGGGCACCTTCGATCCCATCACGTTTGGCCATATCGATGTGATTCGCCGCGCCCGCCGCATCTTTCCCAGCGTGATCGTCGCTGTTGCCGAGTCGCAGGGTAAAAACGGTGTGGGCACCACGTTTATGCTCGATGAGCGCGTGGCGCTGGCCCGCGAGGCGCTCGGCGATATCGACGGCGTCGAGGTCCTGCCCTTCACCGGCCTCTTGGTCGACTTCGCTCGCGAGCAGGGGGCGGGGGCCGTGGTCAAGGGCCTGCGCGCCATGACCGACTTTGAGTACGAGCTGCAGCAGGCAGATCTCAACTATCGCTTGGATAGCGAGCTGGAGTCCATCTTTGTCATGAGTGCGCCGCAGTACGGCTATATCTCGAGCTCGGTCGTTCGCCAGATCGCCTCGCTCGGCAGCGATGTATCGACGTTTGTCCCGTCCAACGTGGTCGAAGCGCTCAAACATCGCTTTTCGTGACGTTTCTTATTGCCTGGTGGCATGTGGTAAACTAGCACGATGATATGTTACCTATGAAAGGAGACCGGATGCCGGGCGAGAATTTTCCTGGCGATAGGATCGTCAGCTTGGTCGATGAGCTCGAAGGGCTGATCGAGGAAGCCAAGCCGCCTTTCGGCAAGAACGCTCAGTTCAAGGTCATCGACGCCGACGTGTTCTTTAACATCCTCGACGAGATCCGCATGAGCTATCCCGAGGAGTGGCAGAAGTCCCGCCGTATCCTTAAGGAGCGCGAGGAGCTTATGGCTTCCGCCGCCGCCCAGGCCGATTCCATCATCGCCGACGCTCAGCAGCAGGCCCTCACCATTGCCGGCGAGCAGGAGATCGTCCGCTTAGCGCAGCAGCAGGCCGACGACATCCGTGATCGTGCCCAGCAGTACGAGCGCGAGACGCGTTATGCTGCCGAGGACTATGCAGAGCAGGTCTTTACGCACCTGGAGGAGAACCTCAAGAGCCTGACCGGCACCGTTACCCGTTGCCGTCAGCAGCTCAACGAGGGTGCCGCCCAACAGAATGGTCAGTGGTAATGGCTGAGTTCCCGAGCGTTACCGTCGATCTTTCCGAGCAGCTCGAGTTTCCTGGAGATTCGTATCCGCTGACCGGTAAGGTCGATGTTGCCACCTACACGGTGGGCGAGAAGGAGTACCAGCTACAGGACGGCATCGACTACGACGTTGTCTTTACCAATGCCGGCACCGGTGTTCTGCTTACGGGCATGGTCCGCGCGCATGCAACCGGTGAGTGCGACCGTTGCCTGGAGCCCGCTTCGTTTGATATCGCCGGTGAGATCGAGGAATTCTATCTCTTTAACGAGCCCGAGGATCCCGAGGCCTACGAAGACGGCTACGAGTTACTGGGCGAGGATCGCATCGTCGATCTGGGTGAGCCCATCAACGACGCGGTTGTCATGGACACGCCGTTCGTTGTCCTGTGCAAGCCCGATTGTCGCGGTCTGTGTCCCACTTGCGGTTGCAATCTCAACGTCGAGCAATGCGATTGCGCCGCACAGGCAGAGGCAGAATGGGCCGCTGCCACGGAAAATCCATTTGCAGCATTGAAGAATCTTAAGCTCGATGAGTAAAACTGTGGTAGTATCGCTACTTGCGCGTAATCGCCACACTGGATAGTTCATAAGGAAGGTCACTATGCCCGTACCTAAACAAAAGCAGGGTCGTATCCGCACTCACACCCGTCGTTCCGCCAACATGAAGATCTCGGCTGCGACTCAGTCCACGTGCCCCCGTTGCGGCGCTGTCAAGCTTCCGCACCACGTGTGCCCCAGCTGCGGTTTCTATAAGGACCGCGAGGTTATCGTTACCGAGTAACGGTATACTCTGGATGCGATGCCGTTCCAAATGGAACCACAATGGCCGGCTCAATGAGTCGGCCATTTTTGTATAAGGAGTATGTATATGAGTAACGTTCGCGTTTGTGTAGACGTTGTGGGCGGAGACGAGAAACCTCAGGTTGTTCTCGATGGTATCGAGGCTGCACTTGCCGCCGATCCCGATATCGAGGTCCTGGCAGTCGGTCCCGCCGAAATCGTCAATCTCTTTGCCGCGGCCCATGCACGTGTGGAGGCTCTGGAAGCCCCTGACATTATCGCCATGGATGACGATCCCATTCGCGCCGTGATGACCAAGCGCAAGTCCTCGATCGTGCTTGCCTGCCGCGCCATCAAAAAGGGCAACGCGGACGCGTTTTTCTCCGCCGGCTCCACCGGCGCCATGACCGCTGCCGCGACCGCCTACGTGACGCCGTTTAGGTATCAGGCCGAAGGCAAGAAGCAGCCGGTGCGCCCCTGTTTGACCAATGCGCTGCCCAATCGCGCCGGCGGTCTGACGGTGCTGTGCGATATGGGCGCCAACCCCGATGTCGAGGTCGACGACATGGTGCGTTTTGCCCAGATGGGTAGCGCCTATGCCCGCGTTGTCCTGGGCATCGAGCATCCTCGCGTGGGCCTGCTTGCCAATGGCACCGAGGATGAGAAGGGTTCCAACTTTACCAAGGCCTGCTTCCCGGCCATGAAAGCCGCCGTTCCCGGCTTTGTGGGCAACTGCGAAGGCACCGACCTCACCTCGGGCAATTTCGATGTCGTTGTTGCCGACGGCATGTCGGGCAATATCGCTCTCAAGGCTACCGAGGGCGCTGCCAAGTTTTTGCTACAGGAGCTCAAGGGCGCCTTTATGGCCTCGCTCGGCACCAAGATCGCCGCGCTGCTCATCAAAAAGCAGATGCGCGAGATTAAGGCCAAGCTCTCTGGTGATGCCAAGGGCGGCGCGATTCTTTTGGGCCTGCGTGGCGTGGTCCTGATCGGCCATGGCGCCACATCGGTCGAGGCTGTTAAAAACGGTACGCTCGCGGCGGCCGAAGCCGTGCGCGCGGGGCTGGTCGAGAACGTCGCCAACTCCATGGACGGCATCGTTTTGTAAGAGCGAGTTAGAGCGCTGTTATGTGCCTCGCGGCCTGCTTCGTGGGGTAGAATCAGAACCGTGTCTTGGTACCGCCCGGGCGGTACCATTCTTTTGGTATTCATGCACTATGAGAGGAAGCGCTATGGACCGCTCCGAAATCTTCGACAAGATCGCCGAGGTCGCTGCTGACGTTCTGGGCGTCGATGTTGCCGAAATTAGCGATGAGACCACCTTTGACGACCTCGATGCCAACTCGCTCGAGCGCCTGCAACTGGTTACGGCTATCGAGGACGAGTTCAATCTCGAGATCGATGACGAGACCCTGCTCTCGCTCAACTCTGTCGCCGACGCCGTCGACGCGATCGAAAACGCCAGGGAGGCTTAGGTCTTGGCTTTATCCGAACGACTTACGCGCGCCCAGGAGATTCTGGGCCACGAGTTCAATGACAAGGTGCTGCTGCGCGCGGCCCTTACGCATCCTTCGGCCGTCGAGGGCCAGCCAGTCTCGGCAAGCTACGAGCGCCTTGAGTTCTTGGGTGATTCCATTTTGGGCGCCGTTGTCGCACGCTCCCTGTTTGTGTCCTATCCGGAGTTTGACGAGGGCAAGCTCACGCGCCTGAAGGTGTCCCTTGTCTCGGGCGCCACGCTGTCCGAGGTGTCGCACGAGCTGGGTATCGATGACATCATCATCTTTGGTGCCTCCGAGACCGGTACCGGCGCGCGCGGCCTGCACTCGGCGCTCGAGAACGTCTACGAGTCGCTCGTGGGCGCGCTGTATCTGGACGCCGGCTGGGATGCCGCGGCGGAGTTTATCCATCGTACGCTCAAACCGCACCTGGCCTCCGAGCGTGCCGAGCACCCTGCGAACCCCAAATCGTTCTTGCAGGAGTGCGTGCAAGCCGACGGTCACGAACCCCCGGCGTATAAGCTCGTTGGCTCCGAGGGCCCGGCGCATGCGCCCACCTTTACCGCCGTGGTGTTGATCGATGGTATTCGCCAGGGTCGCGGCTCCGGCTCCTCAAAGAAGGAAGCCGAGGGAGCCGCTGCACTTGAGGCACTTGACCGCATGGGCTACACCACCAACGGCGTGATTCTCAACAAGAAGCCTGTTTAAGCGAGGAACCGTGTATCTCAAGTCCCTCACGCTCAAAGGGTTCAAGTCGTTTGCCGACCGCGCCCATATGACGTTTGAGCCGGGCCTGACCGTCATCGTCGGTCCCAACGGCTCGGGAAAATCGAACATCTCTGACTCGATTCTGTGGGTCCTGGGCGAGCAGAGCGCCAAGCAGCTGCGCGGCCAGGCCATGGAGGATGTCATCTTCTCGGGCTCGTCAGCGCGCAAGCCGGTGGGTGTCGCCGAGGTCACGCTGGTGCTCGATAACTCGGACCATATGCTGCCCGTCGACTTTGACGAGGTCGCCATCACCCGTCGTATGTATCGCTCGGGCGAAAGCGAGTACCTCATCAACTCGAGTCCGTGCCGCCTGATGGACATTCAGGACATCCTGCACGATTCGGGCTTGGGCAAGGATACGCATTCCATCATCAGCCAGGGCAAGCTCGACGCCATTTTGCAGAGCCGCCCCGAGGAGCGCCGCGCCCTCATCGAGGAGGCCGCCGGCATTTCCAAGCACAAACGCCGCAAGGAGCGTGCGCTCAAAAAGATTAAGTCGATGGACGAGCACCTGACGCGTGCCCGCGACATCAATAAGGAAATCGCCCGTCAGCTGCGACCTCTGGAGCGTCAGGTCGATCGTGCGCGCAAGTACAAAGAGCTGTCCTCGCGCGCGAACGAGCTTACGCAGATGCTAGCCGTCGACGAGCTGCGTTCGCTGCAGTCGCAGTGGAACGACTTGGAGAGCCGCTCCAAGGAAGGTGCCGCCGAGCTGGAGCTTGCGCAGTACCGCTTGGGCGAAAAGGAACGCGAGCTCGAGAAGCTCCAGGTCATGCTCGAGGAAAAGGGCCTGTTTGTGGGCGATCTGGGCGAGCAGCGCCGCCATATGCAAGACGTGGTCGGCCGCATTAACTCCGATATGCGCCTGCTCGAGGAAAAGGGCCACAACATGGTGTCGCGCCTGTCCGACATGCGCGGCCAGATCTCGAGCTCCGAGCATCAGCGTCGTCGCGTGGTAGAGGAGCTCGAGGACGCGCGTGCGCAGCTTGAGGAAGTGACCGGCGCGCACATGCAGGCCCAGGAGGACGTTGACGCCGCTGGTCCTGCCGCCGCTCAGCTCCACGAGCGGCGCGTGGCGCTCGACAATCAGATTTCGCAGCTTACGCGTGAGCAACGCGATGCGCAGCGTGTGGCCGATAACGCGGCGCTCGAACTCGCCAAGGTGAAGGACTCGCTGAGCAACGCCGAGGTCGAGGACAACATGTACGCCTCACGCCTGGAGCAGATCGACGAGCAGCTCGAGGAAGTCACGGCCTCACTCGAGAGCCGTCGCGACCGCGCCGAGGAGCTCGACAGTGCACTTGATCAGGCCCGTCAAGCCCAGATTGATGCTCGCGAGGCTACCGAGGTCGCCCGTGCAGCCCTTAAGGACCTGCGTGTCCGCGAGAGCGAGGCGCGCAACAAACTGTCCGAGGTGCGCTCGGAGCTTGCCAGCCAAAAGAAGCTCGATGCCCGCATGGCTGACAGCTCGCCGCTGGTGAGCCGTCTGATGGGTGCGCTGGGCGACGATGTCTCGGGTCGTCTGGGCGACGTGCTCGAGGCCCCGCGTGAGCTTGAGGGCCTGGTTGAGCAATTGCTCGCCGGCGATATCGATGCGCTGCTGTTCGACGATGCGTCCGCGCTTGAGCGTGCCGGTCGTGCCGCTCTGGACCAGAAGAAGGCCTCGGGCGAGGCGCTGCTGGTCGCGCGCGGTGTGAGCGCCTCTGCTGCCGCTAAGGGCGCTGCCGGTTCCCGCCTGGTCGATCGCCTGTCCGTACGCGCCGGCTATGGCCCGGTTGTCGAGGCGCTGCTCGGCGGCTATTACGTTGTCGACGACTTGGCGGCTGCGCTGGCCGCGCCTGTCGTTGACGGCGTGACTTACGTGACCCCCGATGGCGCCCGCGTCGCCTGCGGCGGCCTGGTGCGTGTGGGGCTCGACGCCGGCGAGGCTTCGGGTGCTTTGGAGCGCAAGCGCCGCATCCGTGAGCTCGAGGGCCTGGAACCCGATCTGGCTGCTGTGTTTGAGCATGTGTCGGATCAGGTCGTCGAGGCCAATGCGGCCGTTGAGGAGGCGCGTGCCGCTGAGGGCGATGCCGCCGGCGAGATCGCCCGTCTTGAGGGTGAGCGCCGCTCGCTGCTCTCCGAGATTGGCCGCCTGGAGCAAAGCGCCAACAACGCCGAGGTCGAGCGCGTGCGCATTTCCAAGCGCCGCGAGCAGGCCGCCGAGGCCGTTCGCGCTGCGCGCCCGCGCGTGGACGAGCTCACCCGCTCGCGTGACGAGGCCCGAGCGCAGGCAAGTGATCTTGGCCTTCAGATTGCCGAAGCCAACGACGAACTCGACCGCGTTCGCCGTGACGATTCCGAGGCCGCCGGCAAGCTCGCCGATGCCAAGGTCCGCCTGGCCCAGACGAGCGAGCGCCTTCGTTCTCTGAAGGGCCGAGTACCCGATCTGGAGCATCGCCTGGAGGGCATCGACCGCCGTATCCGCGGAACATGCCAGGCCTCGCGCTCACTCGAGCTGCTGCGCCTGCGCGTCGATCCCATGCACGAGCGCTATTCGGCCCTGCTGGAGCGCGCGTCGGATTGGGCAGCGCGTCTGCGTGACCAGGCCTCTCTGGAGGAGGCGGACTCCGCTTCGCTCAAGAAGACCATCGAGGATGCCAAGGCAGAGGTTGCCCGCGCTAAGGAGAAGGTCGATACTGCCACCGCCACGCAAAACGAGTTTAAGGTCGCGCGTGGCAAGCTCGAGGTGCAGGTAGAGGCCGCCATTAAGGCCATTACCGCCGATGGCAACACGGTACTCGAGGAAGCGCTCATGCTTCCCGCGCCCACGGACCGCGATGCCGCCGAGCGCGAGCTCAACCAGCTTGTTCGCCAGATCAACAACCTTGGTCCCGTGAACCAAGTTGCCATGGAGGAGTACGAGCAGCTCAAGCGCCGCGCCGATTACATCGAGGAGCAGCTGGCCGATCTGGAGAGCGCGCGTAAGGCGCTCACCAAGATCACGGTGGCTATTGATCGCAAGATGCGCAAGGCGTTCCTTGTGACGTTTGAGAAGGTCGACGCGAACTTCCGCGAGATCTTCGCTATGCTGTTCCCGGGTGGCCAGGCTCATCTGGAGATGACCGATCCTGAGCATCCGGGCGAGACGGGTATCGAGGTCGTGGCGCAGCCGCGCGGCAAGCGCATCTCCAAGATGATGCTCATGTCGGGCGGCGAGAAGAGTCTGACGGCACTCGCCCTGCTCTTTGCCGTGTACCGCACGCGCACGGTGCCGTTCTATGTGCTGGACGAGGTCGAGGCGGCACTTGACGACGCCAACCTGTCCAAGCTCATCGGCGCGCTCGACGTGTTGCGTTCCGATACGCAGCTCTTGGTTATCTCGCATCAGCGCCGTACTATGGAGGACGCTGACGTTCTCTACGGCGTCTCGATGCAAGCCGACGGCGTCAGCCGCGTCGTCTCGCAAAAACTCGATCGCGAAACCGGAAAGGTCGTGAATGCATAATGGGATTCTTTGACGCTCTCTCGCGCGGACTTGAGCGCAGCCGCGAGGCCCTCAACGAGGTCTTCTATTTCGGCGGCGAAGTCGACGAGGATTTTTGGGAGGACCTTGAGGACACCCTCGTCATGGGTGACATGGGTGCCGAGGTCGCTATTCAGGTCTCCGATGACCTGCGCGATGCTGCTGCCAAGAAGAACCTTAAGACCGCCCCGCAGCTTCGCCGCGCTCTGGCCGAGCAGCTCGAGGGCCATTTTGTGCCTGTTGAGCGTGATCCGTTTTCCGATACGCCGAGCTGCGTGCTGTTTGTGGGCATCAACGGCGCCGGCAAGACCACAACGGTCGGCAAGATTGCGAGCGCCATGGCTGCCCGCGGCAAGAACGTGGTGATCGGTTCGGCCGACACCTTCCGCGCCGCCGCCATCGAGCAGCTCGATGTGTGGGGCCAGCGTGCCGGCGTACCGGTTATCAAGCGTGACCGCGGCTCCGATCCGGCGAGCGTGTGCTATGACGTGCTCGACGAGGCCGACAGGCGCGGCAGCGACCTGGTGCTTATCGACACCGCCGGTCGTCTGCATACGAGCCCCGAGCTCATGCGCGAGCTCGCCAAGGTGGTCAACGTGACGCGTAAGCGCGCCGCCAATATGGCCGCCGGTCCCATGCCGGTCTCGGTCGTGCTTGTGATCGATGCCGCCACCGGCCAGAACGGTCTGAACCAGGCGCTCGAGTTTAACGAGGCGCTGGGCCTGGACGGTATTATCATGACTAAGCTGGACGGCACGGCTAAGGGCGGTATCGCCATGGCCGTGGCCGAGAAGCTCAAGCTCCCGATCCTGCGCATCGGCGTGGGCGAGCAGGTCGATGACCTGCAGGAGTTTAACGCCAAAGATTTCTGCCGCGCCCTGGTGGGCGAGTCCAACTAAGGAGTGACTAGTGTTTGATTCTCTGAGCGATCGCCTCAATGACACATTTGACCGCCTGTGTGGCAAGGGTAAGCTGACCGAGGCCGACATCACCTCGGCCATGCGCGACATTCGCATGGCGTTGCTCGAGGCCGACGTCAACTTTAAGGTTGTCAAGGAGTTCGTCGCCAAGACCAAGGAGCGCTGCATGACCGCCGAGGTCATGGAGTCGTTGTCGCCGGCGCAAAACGTCGTCAAGATCGTGCTCGACGAGCTCACCGAGATGCTCGGCTCAACCGAGAGCAAGCTCGTCTTTAGCAACCGCATTCCCAATGTCATTATGCTCGTGGGCCTGCAGGGCTCCGGTAAGACCACGGCAGCCGTAAAGCTTGCCTACCTGCTCAAGAAGCAGGGCCGCTCGCCGTTGCTCGCAGCGTGCGACGTCTACCGTCCCGCCGCTGCCGACCAGCTGGCCACGCTCGGTGGCGAGATTGGCGTACCGGTCTTCCGCGGCGACGGTGCGCACCCGGTCGACATTGCCAAGGGTGCCATCCAGGAGGCCGTCGACCACCTGCGTGACGTGGTCATCGTCGATACCGCCGGTCGTCTTCAGATCGACGAGCAGATGATGCAGGAGGCCGTTGACATCAAGAAGGCCGTCAAGCCCGACCAGGTGCTGATGGTCGTCGATGCCATGACCGGCCAGGATATCGTCAACGTCGTCTCGACCTTCGCCGAGCGCACTGACTTTGACGGTGTTATCATCTCCAAGCTCGACGGTGACGCCCGTGGCGGTGGCGCACTTTCGGTGCGTCAGGTGACCGGCAAGCCCATCAAGTTCGTGAGCATGGGCGAGAAGCCCGACTCGCTGGAGCCGTTTTACCCGGACCGCATGGCCAAGCGCATCTTGGGCATGGGCGACGTCGTCGGCATCATCGAGAAGGCCCAGGAGGCCGCCGATGCCGAGCAGCTCGAGGCCGCCGAGCGCATGCTGCGCGAGGGCTTTACCATGAACGACATGCTCGACCAGATGAAAGCCGTTAAGAAGATGGGCGGCATGAAGGGCATTCTCGGCATGCTCCCCGGTGGCCAGCGCGCGCTCAACCAGATGGGCGGCAACCTGGACGAGGGCATCTTCGACAAGAACGAGGCCATCATTATGTCGATGACCAAGGAGGAACGCCTGCGCCCCTCCATCATCAACGGCCAGCGCCGCGCCCGCATTGCCAAGGGAGCCGGCGTAACCCCCACCGAGGTCAACGGCCTTATGAAGCAGTGGGGCGAGATGAATAAGATGATGGGCCGCATGCGCACGATGGCCAATCAGGCACAGGCCGGCGGCAAAAAGGGCAAAAAGGGTAAGAAGGGCAAGAAGATGCGCATGCCCAATATCCCCGGCCTGGATGCTATGGGTCTGGGCGGCATGGGCGGCTTGGGAATGGGCGGTCCCAAGTCCGATATGGAGCTGCTGCGCCAGATGGAAGCGCAGATGCGCAATAAGAAATAGAGCTGTAATTCCAGCTTGATATGGCAAAGGCCGCTCGGAAGCTACCGGGTGGCCTTTGCTGTTGGCTTTGTTTGTTGGGTTGCGTTTGGCGTCGCGCCCCGAGCTCGCGGTGCCGTGCCGTTAGTGGCAGCCGCAGCCCTCGTGGCCCTCGTGCTCGTGATGGCCGTGGCAGCCGCAGGAATCGCCATGCTCGTGAGTGTGCTCGTGGTCGTGGCCGTGGCAGCCGCACGTGGCCTCGCCGTTCTGTGCGAGCGTGCCGGCGATAAGGGCCTCGACGCAAGCGTCGCAGCTGCCTTGGGCACCCGCGTATACCGTGATGCCGGCTTGGGCAAGCGCGTTGATAGCGCCACCGCCGATGCCGCCGCAGATGAGCGTGTCCACGCCGCCGTTGGCGAGCAGGCCCGCAAGGGCACCGTGGCCGGTGCCGCCGGTGCCCACGACCTGCTCGCTGAGCACCTTGCCGTCCTGAATGTCGTAGACCTTGAACTGCTCGCTGCGGCCAAAGTGCATAAAGATGTTGCCGTTGTCATACGTGGTTGCCACTCTCATGGTGCCGATCTCCTTTGGTGGCCATACGGCCGTCGTTGTGGTGATGGGGGAGTACGCGATATTGCCGCCCTCGATGATGAGCGCCCGACCATTGACCAGCGCATTTGCCACCTTGCGATGCGCTCGGCTGCAAATTGCCGCCACCGTGGCGCGCGCGATGCCCATGTGCTTTGCGACGGCCTCCTGATTGAGGCCTTCCAGGTCGCATAGCCGCAGGACCTCGAGTTCGTCGACCGTCATGTCGATGGCCTCTCCGCTGGCAAGGCCATCGGGGGTAAAACCGCGATATTCGGGGATGATCCCGACGCGGCGCAATTTTTCACGTCTTCCTGCCATACACTCTCCATATCTGACATATGTCAACAATAGAATAACGACCGTGCGGATTTACGCAAGGAATTTCTGGCATATGTCAGAAAATGAGGGCTTATGTTAGGGCTGTGGGGCCGCTTGCGCCTGGGCTACAATGAATCTCGCTTATAGGCGACTGACAGGAGGGTCAATGAGCAAGGCTGATCAACAGTTTGTAGCCATGTGCCGCGATATTCTGGACCATGGCACCACCACCGAGGGCCAAAAGGTCCGCCCGGTGTGGGAGGACGGCACCCCTGCCTATACCATTAAAAACTTTGGCGTCACGGCACGCTACGACCTGCGTGAGGAGTTTCCGGCGCTTACCCTGCGTCGTACGGCCCTCAAATCTGCCATGGATGAGATCCTATGGATCTATCAAAAGAAGTCCAATAACGTGCATGACCTCAACAGCCATATTTGGGACGAGTGGGCCGACGAGACTGGCTCCATCGGCAAGGCCTACGGGTATCAGATTGGGCAGAAGAGCCATTATGCCGAGGGCGACTTTGACCAGATGGATCGCGTGCTGTACGACCTTAAGAACACGCCGTACAGCCGCCGCATTATGACGAATACCTATGTGTTTAGCGATTTGTCCGAGATGCACCTGTATCCGTGCGCCTACAGCGTGACGTATAACGTGACGCAGCGCCCGCAGGATGACAAACCGACGCTCAACATGATTCTCAACCAGCGCAGCCAGGACATTTTGGCCGCGAACAACTGGAATGTGTGCCAGTACGCCATCTTGCTGATGATGGTCGCGCAATCGGTCGATATGATTCCCGGCGAGCTGCTACATGTGATTGCCGATGCCCACATTTACGACCGTCATGTCGATATCGTCCGCGAGCTTATCGAGCGTCCGCAGTTTGCCGCGCCCAAGGTAACGCTTAACCCCGATGTGCATGACTTCTATGCGTTTACGACCGACGACCTGATCGTCGAGGGTTATGAGCACGGCCCGCAGGTCAAGAACATCCCCATTGCGGTGTAGGTGACGCGCATGACGTGTAAGCTTTCTGCCATTGTCGCCGTGTGCGATGACTGGGGCATTGGGTGCGAGGGCGACATGGTGGTGTCCAATCGCGCCGACATGCGCCATTTTGTGGCGTGCACCAAAGGGTGCCCGGTTATTATGGGACGCAAGACCCTGCTGAGTTTTCCCGGTGGGCGTCCGCTCAAGAACCGCCGCAATATCGTGCTCACGCGTGACGAGAGCTTTGCTGCCGAGGGCGTCGACGTGGTGCATAGCGTCGACGAAGCGCTCGCCGTGGTTGCCGATGAGCCCGTTGCGTGGGTGATCGGCGGTGGCGAGGTGTATCGTCAGTTTTTGCCGTGCTGCGTGGAGGCCGAGGTCACGCATGACCACTGCGTCCATCCCGTGGACACGTACTTTCCCGACTTGGACGCCGATCCCGCGTGGGAGATTGCGCGGCGTGGCGGGGTTGCCACGATTGCCTCGGGCGAGGGTGACGAGGGTCTCGATTATGAGTTCGTGACGTATCGTCGCGTTGAGGCATAAATCGCCTGGCGTGAACGGTATCATCGGGTTGATTGAATGCATGGGGCGGCGCTTAGCGTCGCCTCGTTTGGTATAGATGTGCTGTAAAGAAGGGTGCGGGCTGGCTGCTATGACTGATGCCGTTGAGGTGCTGCGAATCGATTCGCTCGAGGACGAGCGGCTCGATGCCTACGTGCGACTGACCGAGCGTGAGCTTCGCTGCGTGCTGGAGCCGCAGAAGGGCATTTTTATCGCCGAGAGCGCCAAGGTCATCGAGCGTGCGGTTCGCGCCGGATACGAGCCGGTGAGCTTTCTTTTGGGCGAACGCTGGCTCGATCAGATGATGCCGCTGTTTGAGCGCCTGGTTGTGCGCGAGGGCGCGGGTCCGGCCCCGGTGTTCGTTGCCTCCATGGAGCTCATGGAGCAGCTGACGGGTTTTAACGTGACGCGCGGTGCGCTCGCGGCATTCCGTCGTCCACGCCAGATTCCGGTAGCCGAGTTCTTGAGTGGCGTCGTCGAGGCGGCGGGTGAGCGCCCGGTGCGCGTGTGCGTGCTCGAGGGCATTGTCGACCACACCAATGTCGGCGCGATTTTCCGCTCGGCGGCTGCGCTGAACGTCGATGGCATTTTGGTGAGCCCCACTTGCTGTGACCCGCTGTACCGTCGCTCGGCCCGCGTGAGCATGGGCACGGTGTTCCAGGTGCCCTGGACGCGCATTGGCAGCGAGGCGCGCGTATGGCCGCATGATGGGCTGGCGGCGCTGCACGATGCCGGCTTTTCGTGTGCCGCCATGGCGTTGACGGATGATTCGGTGTCGCTGGACGATCCCGTGCTGCAGGAGATTGACCGCCTAGCGATCTTTATGGGTACCGAGGGTGCCGGCTTGGGCACCAAGACCATTGCCGGCTGCGACCGAGCCGCGCGCATTCCGATGGCGCACGGGGTCGATTCACTCAACGTTGCCGCTGCGAGTGCCGTCGCCTTTTGGCAACTGTGCCCGCATGTGAGCAACGAGTACCACTACCAGCCGGGGCTGTATCACTAGGCAGATATTTCGCACCGGGCTCTGGTTCGGGACGTTTCGGCCGACGTCGGTCGGTGCTAAGCTGGTTTTGGCTTTCGTTTTAAAGTGCCGTTTTGTTGTTTGACGTACGCTGGTGGGGAGGGCGTGTGGCTAAGAAATCTACGGCTATCGATGTAACGCAGGGCGTTATTTGGCAGCAGCTGCTGTCGCTGTGCGTCCCCATCTTCTTTAGTTCGTTCTTTCAGCAGGCATACACGCTTATCGGTACCTATATCGTCGGTCAGTTTGGCGGCAAGCTCGCGCTGGGTGGCATTCAGGCCACGATGGTGCTTACGGAGCTCTGCATTGGTTTTTGCGTCGGTGTTGGTGCTGGATGTGCCGTTATTACCGGCCAGTTTTTTGGTCAGCACGATGACGAGCGCTTGAGCCGATCGGTCCATACGGCCATGACGCTCGCGCTGGTGGGCGGCATTGTCATTTCCATTCTGGGCATGGTGTTTGTCGAGCCGATGCTTGTGCTGATGAATACACCGCATGAGCTGCTGGCCGAGGGTGTGGCGTATGCCCGTTGCTACTTTGCCGCCATGTTTGCGGCGCTGCTGCTCAATATGGGGACGGCGTTGTTGCGCGCCGTGGGCGACACGCGCGGTCCGGCGGTCATTATTGCCTCCGGCTGCTTCGTCAACGTGGCGCTCGACATTCTCTTTGTCGCCGTGCTGCACATGGAAGCGCTGGGCTGCGGCATCGCGGTGGCGCTGACTATCTGCACCAATGCCACGATGATTGTGATCCGCATGATGCGCGCTCCGGGGGCGTGGCGGTTGTCGCTATCCAAACTCGGTATCGATCGCGGCATTTGCAAGAGCATGCTTTCGTGCGGTTTGCCGCTGGGCGTTCAGTCTGCGGCGTATTCGATCTCCAACGTTTTGATTCAGGTGTCGGTCAACTCGTTTGGAGCCGATGTTACGACCGCTTGGGGTCTTTCCGGTCGCCTGGACGGCATTATCTGGATGGTGACCGAGGCGCTTGGTGTGTCGATTACTACGTTCTCGGCGCAGAACTTTGGTGCGCGCAATTACGATCGCATGCGAAAGGGATACCACACGTCGCTCGTGCTGTCGTTTGTGCTTATCGGTGGCCTGTCTGCCGTGCTGCTGGTATTCTCGGGCCCGCTTTCGCGTCTGTTTATCGACGATGTCGCAATTTCGGCCTACACCACGACGATTCTTCATTTCATCGCGCCGTTCTACGCGATCTTCTCGATTATCGAAAACGCGTCCGGCTCCATCCGTGGCGCTGGCGTGAGCTTCCAGCCTATGATGCTCACGATATTCGGCACGGTCGTGCTCCGCGTGGCGTGGGTGTTCGCGATTATGCCGCTCGACCCCTCGCTCGAGCATCTGCTGCTGGTCTACCCCGTAACCTGGGTAATAACCGCCACGATGTTCACCATCTACCACCACAGCGGCAACTGGCTAGGCCGCGCCACTGCCTAATGATCCCTGGGGGGACGGAGGAAAACGGCTCATTGCTCTCCGTCGTGATGTCGATGATCCGTTTCCCTTCGTCCCCTTCGGATCAATTAGTATTCGATGCCTTGGCGGGCCAGGAGGCCTTCGTCGAAGTAGTGTTTGACGAGGCGCATTTCGGTGACCAGGTCGGCGAGGTCCGCGATGGGCAGCAGGCCGCGGCCGGTCAGTATGAGCTCTGTGGTGTCGGGTTTCATCGCGATCAGTTCCTCGACATCCTCGCGCGTCACGAAGCCGCGGCGCATGGCCTCGCCGAGTTCGTCCAAAATCAGAACGTCGACCTGTGAGATCTGCTTGCGTGCGAGCTCCATGATCTGTGCGGCGCAAGCCTCGGGCGTGTCGCGGTCGGCCTGTACAATTCGTAGCCCTAGGCGTGGTGCCGCATCATGCTCGGCGCAGTGCAGCTTCTTGGCAAACTGAAGCATGAGCACGTTAAGTCCATAGCCCGTGGCGCGCAGCGCGAGCCCCAGCGCAGCCGTCGTCTTGCCCTTGCCGTCGCCCGTATAGATCTGAACCTTGCCGACTTCGAGTGATGCCATCTCTATTCTTTCGTGCCCGGCGTCGGTTTATCGCCGGCCGGGTTGGGTATTCTAGTTAGCATTATCAACCCCAGTAGATGGAGTTCAAGCAGATGGAGATGGATGACAACAAACGTAGACGGAATATGATCCTCTACGTGCTCATCGCCTTCGTCGTCTACCTCGTGCTCTCGACCGTTCTGTTCCCCAACATCGGTCACACGCAGCAGATTACGAAGACCGATTATTCGACGTTTGTCAAAGCGCTCGATAAGAAGAGTGTCGACAAGGTCGAGTACAACACGGACGATTACTCGATTTATTACACCAAGAAGGGCGAGGACGAGAACATCGCCTACAAGACGACCGGCGTGCCGAGTGACACGGGCTTTACCGATCGCGTGCTCGAGGCCGGCGCCTCGCTGGAGTCGGTGGTTCCCGATAAGAACTCGGGCCTGATGACTTACTACTTGCTCACGCTCGTCCTTCCCATGGCGATTTTCTTCCTCATCGGCTGGTGGCTCAACCGCCGTATGAAGAAGGCCATGGGCGATGACGGCCCGTCCATGAATTTTGGTGGCGGCGGCTTTGGCGGCGGCAGTCTGGGTAAGTCCGGTGCGCGCGTTATCGCCTCCAAGGATGTTGGCGTGACCTTTAAGGATGTTGCTGGTCAGGAAGAGGCCAAGGAATCCCTGAAGGAGGTCGTCGACTTTCTGGAGAAGCCGCAGCGCTATGAGGAAATCGGCGCCAAGCTGCCGCGCGGTGCTCTTCTCGTGGGCCCTCCTGGCACTGGTAAGACCCTGCTTGCCAAGGCTGTTGCCGGCGAGGCGGGCGTACCGTTCTTTAGCATTTCGGGCTCTGAGTTCGTCGAGATGTTCGTCGGCCGTGGCGCCGCCAAGGTGCGCGACCTGTTTAAGCAGGCTAAGGAAAAGGCCCCCTGTATCGTATTTATCGATGAGATTGATACCATCGGCAAAAAGCGTGACGGTGGCGGCTTTAGCGGCAACGACGAGCGTGAGCAAACGCTCAACCAGCTGCTGACCGAGATGGATGGCTTCGACAACCACAAGGGTATCGTCGTCCTCGCTGCCACCAACCGTCCTGACAGCCTCGATCCCGCTCTGCTGCGCCCCGGTCGTTTTGACCGCCGCATCCCCGTTGAGCTGCCCGACCTGACCGGCCGCAAGAACATCCTCGAGCTTCACGCCAAGAGTGTGAAGACCGAGCCGCCGATCGATCTGACCGCGATTGCCCGCGCCACGCCCGGAGCCTCGGGCGCCGACCTGGCCAATATCATCAACGAGGGCGCCCTGCGCGCCGTTCGCGAGGGTCGCAAGCGTGCAACCCAGGACGACTTCGAGGAGTCGGTGGAGGTCGTCATCGCCGGCCAGCAGCGTAAGTCCACGGTGCTGTCCGATCACGAGAAACAGGTCGTGTCCTATCACGAGATCGGCCATGCCATCGTTGCCGCCCGCCAGAAGGGTTCTGCGCCGGTTACGAAGATCACCATCGTGCCGCGTACGAGCGGTGCTCTGGGCTACACCATGCAGGTCGAGGAGGACGAGCGCTTCTTGACCACGCGCCAGGAGGTGCTCGACAAGCTCGCTGTCTACTGCGGCGGACGTGCTGCCGAGGAGCTCATCTTTGGTGAGATGACGACTGGCGCGGCCAATGATATCGAGCAGGCCACCAAGCTCGCCCGCAACATGGTGACGCGCTTTGGTATGTCGGAAGAGTTTGGCATGATGGCGCTCGGTACCGTTCAGAATGCCTACCTCAACCAGGACACGTCGCTCACCTGTGCCCCCGGTACGGCCGAGCGCGTCGACGCGATCGTCGCCAAGCTGATCGAGGACGCACATGACCGCGCCCTGCAGATCCTCAAGGAGAACAAGTTTAAGCTCCATGAGCTGGCTCGTTATCTGTACAAGAAGGAGACGATCACGGGCGAGGAGTTCATGAATCTCCTCACGCGCGAGAATCCGCTGATGCCAAAGCAGCAGTAAGGCTGGTTGCACAACGTCGAACGCCCCATTTGAGTTTCTATCTCAAATGGGGCGTTTTGTTTGGGAGGGATATGTATGAAGATCGTGGTAAGCGCCTGTTTGATGGGCGAGAGCTGCAAGTATAACGGGCTCGACAATTACCACCGCGCGTTGGTCGAGGCTTGCGAGCGTACGGGGACCGAGGTGCTCCTCGTATGCCCCGAGGTTTTTGGCGGTCTGCCCACGCCGCGCGACCCGTCCGAGATCGTGGGCTGTGAGGTTCGCACCCGCGAGGGCGTGTCGGTTGATCGCGAGTTTCGCCATGGTGCCCAACGCGCGCTCGATATGTGCGAGCACTTTGGCGGCCCGTCCGAGATCGCTGCGTGCATCTTGCAGGACCGTAGTCCCTCGTGCGGCGCGGGCCGCATCTACGACGGAACATTCAGCGGCACCCTTACAGCGGGCAACGGCGTTTTCGTCGATCTGTTGCTGCGTCACGGGTACCGTGTGATTCCGGCTAGCGAGTTCGATCCCAGCATGCTGGAGCATTGTCCATAGCACTCGAACCCAACACTTCCTCACGGGTGACCGTTTTGGCATCATCCGTGAAG
>OGJJ01000116.1_pt1 | contig 72610 bp, 54 predicted proteins | sample 1572081 | NCBI WGS metagenome assembly OGJJ01 (sample SAMEA2582122, study PRJEB24529) | metagenome | biome: Human gut stool | place: China | collected 2011
ACACAGCATTCCACCAAACCATGCCTGAAGAAGCATTCTTATATGCACTTCCATACTCTTTATATAAAGAACACGGTGTTCGTCGCTATGGAGCACATGGAACAAGCCATTTATTCATCTCTCGTGAAGTGGCTGAGCGTGTTGGCAAACCAGTTGACCAAACAAACGTTATCGTATGTCACTTAGGTAACGGTGGTTCTGTATCTGTAGTTCGTAACGGTAAATGTATCGATACTTCAATGGGCTTAACCCCATTAGAAGGTTTAGTAATGGGTACACGTTCTGGCGACATCGACCCCGCAATCGTATTCTACCTATACAAAAACTTAGGTATGTCAATGGAGCAAATCGAAGAGACCTTAGTGAAAAAATCAGGTCTTTTAGGTTTAACTGAAGTAACTAGTGACTGCCGTTATGCGGAAGACAACTACGATGATGCGTCTAAACCAGAAGCAAAACGTGCATTAGACGTTTACAGCTATCGTTTAGCGAAATACATCGGTGCATATATGGCAATCTTAGGAGACTCTCACTTAGATGCTATCGCATTTACAGGTGGTATCGGTGAAAACTCTGCGCATGTTCGTGAATTAGCATTAAATCACCTAAAATTATTCGGTGTAAAATTAGATAACGAACGTAACCTTGCAGCACGCTTCGGTAAAGAAGGTGTGATTACAACTGACGATTCTGCATTCAAAGCAATGGTTATTCCAACCAATGAAGAATTAGTGATTGCACAAGATACTGCTGAATTAGCACTATAATCTCTAAGGGCAGACTACTCTGCCCTTTCATTTTTATATCAACTTGGAAGAAATAAAATGTCTAGAACAATTATCTTAATCCCTACTACTACTGGTGTAGGTTTAACAAGTGTGACCTTAGGTCTTGTTCATGCTCTTGAACAAAAAGGCACCAAAGTGGGTTTCTTAAAACCAATTGCACAACCAATTACAGGCGAAGATACCTTAGACCGCTCTACTTCAATTATTAAAGCAACCCGCACAACTGAAATTGGCGAACCGTTTATGTTAAGCGAAGCAGAAACGCTAATTGGTCAAAATCAAACGGATGTATTATTAGAGAAAATCGTAGAACGTCACCAAGCATTATCAAAAAATAATGAAGTGATCGTGGTAGAAGGTTTAATTCCAACACGTAAAAATGCTTATGCTAATAGCGTAAACTACGAAGTAGCTCAAGCATTAGATGCAGAAATCGTATTAGTAGCTGCTCCAGGCTCAGACAAACCAGCACAATTAAAAGAACGTGTTGAAGCGGCAGCATCAGAATTTGGTGGCCGCCACAACCCTAATCTTTTAGGAGTGGTAATCAACAAATTCAACGCACCTGTGGATGAATCAGGTCGTACTCGCCCTGATTTAACTGAAATCTTCGACTCTTTCCAACACAGCACTCAAAATGTGGCTGAAGTTGAAGCATTATTCGAAAAAAGCCCAATCCAACTACTTGGCTGTATTGAATGGAAAGCTGATTTAATCGCAACCCGTGCTATCGACCTTGCAAAACACTTACACGCTTCAATCATCAACGAAGGCGAATTAAATACTCGTCGTATTCGCGGTGTAAGTTTCTGTGCTCGTAGCCTTCCACATATGGTAGATCACTTCAAAGCGGGCAATTTATTAGTGACTTCTGCAGATCGTCCTGAAGTATTAGTTGCAGCATCATTAGCGGTAATGAATGGTGTAGAAATCGGTGCAATCTTATTAACTGGTGGTTACAAAATCGAAAATAACATCGCAAAACTTTGCCAACAAGCATTTGAAACAGGTGTGCCAGTATTCCGCGTTGAAAGCAACACTTGGCAAACAGCTCTTAATCTTCAAAGCTTCAGCTTAGAAGTGCCTGCTGATGACAAAGAACGTATCAATGAAATTAAAGAATACGTAGCAGGTTCATTAAATGCTGGCTTTATCGAAGAAGTAGCGAGAGGTGCAACCCGTGCACGTCGTTTATCTCCAGCTGCATTCCGTTATCAATTAACTGAATTTGCACGCTCAGCGAAAAAACGTATTGTATTACCAGAAGGTGATGAACCACGTACAGTAAAAGCTGCTGCATTATGTGCAGAACGTGGTATTGCAGAATGTATCTTACTTGCGAATCCAACCGATGTTCAACGTGTGGCTGAAGCTCAAGGTGTAACCTTAGGTAAAGGCATTACTATTATCAATCCAGCAGATGTACGTGAAAACTATGTAGCTCGTTTAGTTGAGTTACGTAAGGCAAAAGGTATGACTGAAGAGTCTGCTCGTGAGCAATTAGAAGACACCGTAGTACTTGGTACTATGATGTTAGAAGCAAATGAAGTAGATGGCTTAGTGTCAGGTGCAGTTCACACCACAGCGAACACCATTCGCCCACCAATGCAGATCATCAAAACTGCACCAGGTAGCTCAATTGTTTCTTCTATCTTCTTTATGTTATTACCAGACCAAGTATTGGTGTATGGCGACTGTGCGGTAAACCCAGATCCAAATGCAGAACAATTAGCAGAAATCGCAATCCAATCAGCTGATTCTGCGAAAGCCTTTGGTATCGACCCGCGTGTTGCGATGATCTCTTACTCTACAGGTACATCTGGTTCTGGTGCAGACGTTGAGAAAGTGAAAGAAGCAACTCGTATTGCGAAAGAAAAACGCCCAGACTTAATCATTGACGGTCCATTACAATATGACGCAGCAGTAATGGAAGATGTGGCTCGCTCTAAAGCACCTAACTCACCAGTGGCAGGTAAAGCAACCGTGTTTGTATTCCCAGACTTGAATACAGGTAACACTACTTATAAAGCAGTTCAACGCTCCGCAGATCTCGTTTCAATCGGCCCTATGCTTCAAGGTATGCGTAAACCAGTAAACGACTTATCTCGCGGTGCATTAGTAGACGATATCGTTTACACTATCGCATTAACTGCAATTCAAGCGACACAAGCTTAATTGTTTTTTCCTAGGTAACTAAGTTACCCTAGGTTAGGTATAATTCAGCCCCTTTGGGGCTGTTTTTATATGCAAAAAAATTCTAAAAAAACACCGCTTGCAACCTAAAATATCCTTATCCAAATAAGAATTATTCTGTTATGATGTTGTTAATTCTTATCACAAGAGGATAACAAAATGTCTGTTCAACAACTCATTTCACAACTTACCGACATCGTCGGTGCTCATCATATTATTACTGACCCAACGAAAACAGAAGCTTATCGAAGTGGTTACCGATTTGGTACGGGGAATGCGATTGCTGTTGTTCGCCCTGCTACGCTACTTGAGTTTTGGAATATCGTAAAAGCCTGTGTTGAACACGATGTGATTGTTATCAACCAAGCGGCAAATACAGGCTTGACAGGTGGATCTACACCAGACGGCAATAATTACGACCGAGATATTGTCATCATCAATGCAATGCGAATTGATGGCATTCAACTCATCAACAATGCTTCCCAAGTTGTCTGCTTGCCAGGCTCTACCCTCAACGAATTAGAAAATCAACTTAAACCTTTTGGTCGTGAACCACACTCCGTTATCGGATCATCTTGCATCGGTGCTTCTGTTATCGGCGGGATTTGTAACAACTCAGGGGGAGCTCTAGTCCAACGCGGACCTGCTTATACAGAAATGGCACTTTTCGCTCAGCTCAATGAAAAAGGCGAGTTAGAACTAAAAAACCATTTAGGCATTGATTTAGGCGAAACGCCAGAAGAAATCTTAACTAACCTACAAGAAAAACGTTATCAGGTTAAAGATATCCAACAAGATTGTGGACGTGGACACGACAATCACTACTGCAATCACGTTCGCCAAGTCGATGAGGACTCCCCTGCTCGCTTCAATGCAGACCCAGCTCGCCACTACGAAGCTTCAGGCAGTGCGGGTAAACTTGCCATTTTTGCTGTACGTTTAGATACCTTCCAACTTGAAAAAGAGACCGCCGTTTTCTATATCGGCACCAATCAAACATCCGTATTAAACGATATTCGTCGCCATATGTTAGCGAATTTTGAAGTTTTGCCAATTTCAGGCGAATATATCCACCGTGATGCATTCGACATCGCAGCAAAATATGGCAAAGATACCTTCTGGGTCATTAAAAAATTCGGGACACATTGGCTACCGAAACTCTTTGCCTTAAAAGCCAACGTGGATCGCATCGGTAAAAAATTCGCTTTCTTACCGCAACATTTAAGCGATAAATTTATGCAAACCGTCTCTAAATTTATTCCAGAACACTTGCCGAAAAGTTTGTGGGATTATCGTGATAAATATGAACATCATCTTATTGTAAAAATGGGTGGTAAAGGCGTACAAGAGGCTCGTGAATACTTAAAATCTTACTTTGCGGATAATACAAAAGGCGGATATTTTAAATGTAATGCAATCGAAACCCAAGCAGCAATGCTCCACCGTTTTGCGGTAGCTAGTGCGGCAATCCGTTATCGTGCAATTCACGAAAAAGAAGTCGAAGATATTGTTGCCTTAGATGTGGCTTTACGCCGTAATGACCAAGATTGGTTCGAAGTGTTACCGACAGAAATTGATAATAAAATCAGCCATAAACTTTACTACGGACACTTTATGTGCCACGTTTTCCACCAAGATTACATAGTAAAAAAAGGTTACGATTGTGAAGAGTTAGAACACGAAATGTTGAAATTGCTCGACAAGCGCGGTGCACAATACCCTGCCGAACATAACGTAGGGCATTTATACGAAGCTAAACCAACGCTTAAAAAATTCTATAAAGCCTTAGATCCAACTAACAGTTTCAACCCTGGTATTGGTAAAACCACGAAGAAAAAATATTGGGCGGAATAATCTTCTAAATGGCAAACAAGCGGTTGAATTTGACCGCTTGTTTGCTAAAAAGGAATGTCATTTTCAAATTGTTCTATACGTAATCGTTCAATTAACCCACTATCATATTCGTCTATTTTCATATGATTATGATGATCTTCCTTACTATGGCATAAACGACATAAAGCCCTAAAATTCTCAGGTCGATTATCTCGTTTAACACCATTTTTATGATGTACATCAAGTAAATGAGGATAAGTAGATAAATTCACTCCACAATTCTCACAGCAATAGCCTATAGATGAACGATATTGACGTGAAATCTCAGCCCAATTTTCTGCATAACCAACTTCATTCTGCCCAACATCTTCAGGCTCATTACGGAAAAAAGTTTCGTAATAAGTGAAAAACTCTTCTAATGAGAATTGTTCGAATACTCTCGTCCGATTACGGTTATAATCCTGATAATTTAATTTGTTTAAACAGTTCTTGCATACGGAAAGGGGAACTTCACTCTCTTGTCCTGCATTGCCAAAGATATGGAAAATACCTGTTTTATTTCTGGTTGCATGATAGCGATTAAAGCGTCCAGTACTACGCATTTTTTCCAAAGTTGAACAATCAGTAAGATGATATTTTTTACCTAAGCCTTCTGGGTTTAAAATCACTTCATCATAGTTAAAACTATGATCAGGGATAAATAAGACGATATGCTTGCCTTGATAGGTAAAGACTCCACTTTGAGGATCGATATCAATACCTCCTAGGGGAACTTCTAACCCCTTTGTGGTTTCTAATTCTCCGACCTCAATTTCAATTAGCTTAGAATTAAAATCTACCGAAAAATCAAGCCACTCTTTTACTCCCATTTTCCTCACATTTGCAAAAAGCTGACGAAAATCAACCGCTAGTTTCATTTTAACTCCGATAATTTCTGTAATTGCTCTTCTGCATTGGTCATAATTCGGAATGTTACACGCTTAGAAGCATCTTTATCTTCTTTGCCCTCTACATTTCTTACTGCTTTTGAAGAAGATAATCCTACTGCTGAAATATGTGATTTGATCCACGGACGAAACTTTTCTACAGAAGGAAGTTGATAAACGTACGTTAATACTGCTCGAGTTCTATCTTGCGATAATCGCATATTTTCAAAATAAGCTGTATCTTCATCGCTATTCCAATTCCATTCGCTACTGGTATGCCCTTCTATTCTGACCTCATTAATAGAATCTTTATAATCGTCAATCACTTTAATGTAGCGTGGAAAAAATTCATCTAGTGTCGTTTTAAAGCGTTGTTGAAGCGTGGCATCTCCTGTTTTAAATAGCACTTCAGGATCAGTAAAAATAAAAGTAAGCGTATCTTTGTCAATTTTTGCTTTCCAGTTATCTAGTTGCGGGTCAAATTCTGCTTTTAATGCTTGATAAATTTGAGTTTGCGTATCGTGATAATGTTCTGCAACTTTTTTGGTATTTAAAACAAAACTCACTGCAATGAATAGAAACAATATCATCAATCCTGACATTAAATCGGACACGGGTAACCACTGAGAATCGTCATCGCTATTTTGCTTTTTTAATAACGCATCAAGATTTAATTTCATTAGCCTCTACCTTTCGTTGTAATTCTCTGCATTGCTTCGACTAATTTCGTGTAGTCACTAGTAAATTGATGACTAATCGAAGCTAAAGCACGCCCCATATCTGTCATCACGCGTTGTAATTCTTCTTCTAAAGCTTTATCTAAGGCTTGAATTTGTTTATTAACACTTTCACCTGTACGCTTCAACGCATTTTGACTTTCCTCTTCTAAACGGTTCATCACTTTACGGCTATCATCCATTTGGGATTTCATTAACTCTTGAGCTTGCTGTACAAATTGACGTTGTAATTGTTCCGCTTGTTGTTCAAATTTTTGTTGCCACTGTGATACAAAATCGGTAATTTGTTCGTGAATCGTTTGTTGAGCTTTATTTAATGCTTGTTGGGATTCCAGCATATTTTTTGAGGTAGATTCAAGCGTAGATGCAGAATTAACTAATGCTTGGTTATTTTGGTTTAAACTTTTAGTAAGATCTTGTGAAGAGGCTAGCATCATAGAAGCAAAAGTCTCACCTGTTTCTGCGAAATGGGTAGCAAGATTTTCGGCAACTTGAGTACTATGTGATGCAAACGAGGTTGAAACATCCATAATATCTTGAGCCAATTTTTCTCCACTCTGTTTTAAGCCTTGAATTAAACTTTCATTAGCTTTTTCCGTATTATCTAACATTAAAGTAATCTGTTGCTGAATTTGTGGGATTGCATCAACAGCTTTATCTCTTAATTCTGAGAATGTAGATAGGTGAGCTTCTAAATTATCAATTTGTTGCTGATTTACTGCAATCACACTATTTAAATTTTCCATTGAGTTTGGAATTGATTGTGTTGATTGCTCAATATGAGCTACAGATTGTTCTGTTTTTTCAAGTGTTTGGACACCTGTTTGATAAAGTGAGATCATCTCTGAAAGTTGGGCTTTATAATTTTCTTGCCACTCAACTAAGGAATGTACAGCACGATTAAGCTCTTTAAAGTTTTCACCAAATTGAGTAGTAAGGTTATTGTTAAACTCAACAATAACTTGTTTAAGTGCTTCAATTACCGTTTCTGTTGCTGATTTCGACATCATATCTGCAAAGTTTTGTAATTTTTCCCATAGTTGGGTTTCAAATGCTTCAAAATGTTCTTTTTGTTTTTCACTTAACTGAGATAATGTAGATAAAGATGCCTCAATTTGTGTAACAGGTGTAGTCAAATTTTTATGTTGGTCAGATAAATCATTTCTAAGTAGTTTAACTTGTCCTAAAATACTACCTTCATTTTCATCTCCAAGACGAGCGACTAAGGATTCCAAATGTTGAGCTACTATCTGATTTTGATCGTTTTGTACTTTAAGCAAATCCGTTTGTGTATAGAAGTTTTTAATAACACTCTCCGCATCAATTGTTTGTTCTTCTTCCAATTTTTCTTTCTTAACACCTAAAGTATAAATAATCTTTAAACCAATAGAAAAACAGACTCCTATAACACTCGTTAGAAAGGCTGTTTTCATCCCACCTAATAAGGTACTAATGCTAGTATCGATGTGTTCAATATCAAAATTTAGTAAACCTGACACAATCCCTGTGAATGTACCCAAAATGCCAAGAGAAGTTAATAACGTAGGAGCATAATCAGCGAAAATACTACGCCTTTTGGCTTTATTAGAGCGAGAGGTAATAAATGCAAGAAATCCAACTGCTAATACTGCGAGCATCGCAATAAAAAAAGCATCAGTAATTGTGACAGAAGAGATATTTTTAAGGAAAAGTTCAAAAGAAGAAAGCATAGAGAAAGCTCCACAAAATAGTCATTTTCTCAATTATACTACTATTATCCTTTAAAAAAATAAAAGACCGAATATTTTTAATACTCGATCTTTTAAATCTATGAATTTTGGCTAGCTACTGTCCTACCCCCATCAAAATCCGATCCGCAAATTTTCCGATGCTGACACCGAAATTATTTGAACGATTCCAATCCATCAGAGTGCGAAAGTTGTTAGTCACTAAAAATGTTCTACCCGCTTCTTTATCAGGGCGAATGAGCCAGAGATTAGCATTTCTCATCTTATCTAGCTTTTCAATCTCTTGGTCGGTCGGGTAAGCAAGATAAATACCCCAAGCCTGCCACTCTCCTAGATTTTTAGCTTTATTTTCCTCAAGCCCTAAGAAAGAGAGATCAATAGAATTATTGAATTTTACCTCTACGCCCCAAGGTAATTGATTATCCCAGCCAACGGTCGAAAGATAAGAAGCAATAGAAGCAAAAGCATCATATTCATTGTTCCAAATATCTTTTTTACCATCATTATCGCCATCAGCCGCATAAGCTAAATAAGCGGTTGGCATAAATTGAGTTTGCCCCATCGCACCTGCCCAAGAGCCTTTCATTTCCGAGCGTTTAAGCGTGCCGTTATCCAACATCTTCATCGCATTAACAAACTCTTGGGTGAATAATTTTTCGCGACGTCCATCAAATGCTAGTGTCGCTAATACTGAAAGCACATCGAAATTGCCTTGATAATTTCCGAAACTGCTCTCCATTCCCCATAATGCTAAAATGTACTCTTTCTGTACACCAAATTTCTTGCTTGCTTTAGCCAGTGGCAAATGATAGTCATACCAACGCTCTACTGCCATATTTACTTTGGTTTGGGTAAGCACTTTGTTGAGATAATTCGTTACGCCATTGGGGTTAGGTGGTGGAGGTGGCGTATTAGGATTGTGCTTACGAGCAGCTTGTTCCTGATCTAACTGTACCACACGAGCATTGTAGTTGATCAATCCTTGCTGATTAAGAAGTTGCTCAGGAACGCCTGCACCCGCCGCTTTTTGTTTGAGGAACTGCACATAGTCATTAAAATTATTCAATGTACGTGCTTTTGAATACGTTGCATCCATCACTAACGGTTCGTAATGCACATTATGTTTATTCGTTGAACAACTTACCAACGCCAGTGTAAGAAGCGTTAGCGGCATCACACAAACTTTCTTCAATCTCATTTTTTTCTCAAGTTAAATATTGATCATACGATTAGGGCGAATCACATTATCTGAGGTAATTTCCGCCACGCCCAAAAATTGTTGTGTATTTGAAAAAAGTCGCACAAGTCCATAAATTTGCTCACTATTTTCAAACTTCACTCTTTGACCAAATTTAACCGCTTTAGTTTGCGATTCCGTCAGATTTAATGCTGCCAAACTTGCCACTGCAGTATCCATTGGTAATAACAAGCGGTCTAATTCTTGTTGTGGAAAACTCTCCGCCAATAATTGTAATTCTTCAATTGGCATCATTTCTTTAACAGGATAATCTGCCACCGCCAAACGGCGTAGTACGGATACATGTGCACCACAACCAAGCACTTCGCCCAAATCATCCACCAATGTGCGGATATAAGTCCCTTTTGAACAATGCACTTCAAGCGACAAATAAGGGGCTTGATATTCAACAAATTTCAGCTCAAAAATAGTAATCGGACGAGCCTCACGCTCTACGGTAATGCCTTGACGTGCATACTCATAAAGCGGTTTGCCATTATGTTTTAATGCCGAAAACATCGTCGGCACTTGTAAAATATCGCCACGGAATTGCAGCAATGCAGCCAAAATATCCGCTTCAAGCACATTCACTTCGCGCGTTTCAACCACTTGCCCTTCTGCGTCAGAAGTATCAGTGCGTTCACCCAATTTTGCAGTTACAAAATAACGTTTATCCGAATCTAGCAAAAATTGAGAAAATTTAGTCGCTTCGCCCAAACAGATCGGTAACATCCCAGTGGCAAGTGGATCTAACGCCCCAGTATGCCCTGCTTTATTCGCTTGAAACAGGCGTTTAACCTTCTGCATGATATCATTGCTCGACATCCCCTGCGGTTTATCGAGCAAAAACACACCGTGTACATCACGCCCTTTTTTACGCGGTCTAGACACAGTTAGCCCTCTTTATGCTTGGCTTCGTCTTCACGAATGACGTTAGAAACGAGGTTAGACATCCGCATCCCTTCCACCAACGATTCATCGTAAATAAAGCGTAACTCTGGCACAATACGCAAACGCATCGCCTTACCCACTAAAGAACGGATATATGGGCTAGCTTTCTCCAAACCTTTCATACCTTGATTAATCGCTTCTTGATCGTTATCAAATAAGAAAGTGACAAAAATTTTGGCATATGCCAAATCACGCGACACTTCCACATCGGACACTGTTACCATCCCAATACGCGGGTCTTTCACTTCACGTTGTAAAATCACCGCCACTTCTTTTTTCAATTCTTGAGCGACACGGTCGCTGCGTTTAAATTCTCTGCTCATTATCTTTATCCTATAAAATCGTAAAAATGCGATATTTTACTGGAATTTACGGAAATTAGCACGAAAAATCACAGCAACCACTATGTTAGACAATCCGCCACTGAATCAAAAAGACTTTCTCTTCTTCCATCGTTTGCTGCGTTTTAGCACGTAATGCTTTTAGCAGGTGCATTTCCTCATCTTGAATTTCATCTTGCACATCATCAAGCTCATTGCGTGCTTTGCGAAGCTGTTTGCGTAATTTAGAAATGGATTCTTGCAAATTAATTTGGCGAGCTAAGTCATTTTCCGTCACTAACTCACGTTCTTTTGCTCGCATTTCCTCTTTAATCTCTAAAATCAAATCTTCCACTGCTTGCATTTGATCTTTTGCCCAAGCCTGAATACGCAACATTTCCGTTTTCAATAAAGCATCATTTTCCACCTGAATCTGTTGCTTCGCATGCCCAATTTGTTGATAGATTAAATCTGCAAAAGCAAGCGGTGGATTTTCTGTCAAACTTTGCACTTTTGCAGAAAGAGAAAACAGACGTTGGCTAAATTCGCTATCGGTAATCGCATTTCCATTTTGATCACAAACACTAAACACCAACGCATCTTGTTTTTCCACAGGCGATGTGACGCAAATTTTATCTAATTTCAGCCAGCCAGATTGCCCTTGATAACGTTCTAACAAACTGATTTTTTCAGGATAATGGGCATAATCAAACACCAAAGCCGCATCAGGCGTTTGGGCATTGAGTGCCACCTGAACACAATATTGCCCCAACGGTTGATGAAGGCGATATTCTTGCCCTGCAATCTGTTGAGAACGGTTTTTCTTCGGCAACAAATAACGCCCGAGCGAAACCCCACCCACAGGCGAATCATTCAGCAAGAAATACCAATCGGAATGGTTAAAAGTGGCTTTATCCGCCAACGCAAATTGTGTTACCCCCCAGAACCACTGCTCCATCGCACTTAACCGCTCCCGTGCCATCACTTTTAAGCGATCAAGCACCGATTGATCAAACCGTTCCATCAAGACTTCTTGCGTTTCTTTCATACGGTCGCTGATTCTATCGGCAAATTTCGCTTGCAGTTCATCAAAGGCATGCTGAATTGCTTTTTCTGTTCGACAAGTGGCATAAATGTTGGCGATTTGATTTTCAATATCCACGCCCGATTCAATCTGCCCCAGCACTTCATCAGAAGCCCCTAAAACACCTTGGAAAAGCTTAAATTTCTCCGTGAGTAGCTCCAACACGCGTTGATCGGCAAGATTACGTTTATTAAGAAAATTCACCACAACTACGTCAAATTTCTGCCCATAACGATGACAACGCCCAATCCGTTGCTCTACTCGTTGCGGATTCCAAGGCAAATCGTAGTTAATCAGTAGCGAACAAAATTGCAAGTTCACCCCTTCGCTCGCAGCTTCCGTAGCAATCATAATCTGTGCATTTTCGCTGAAATACGCAATTAAGGAGGAACGTTTATCTACATCAACAGACCCTGTTACTTTTTCCGTCCCCGCATTGCGGACTAACCAATCATGGTAAATTTGGGTAGATTGTGCATCGTTATTCGTCCCACTAAACATGACCACCTGATCGGCATAGCCATTTTTTAGCAAAAAATCATACAAATAATGCTGCGTGCGAACTGATTCCGTAAAAATAATCGCCTTTTGTGCTGCCCCCAGTTTCGCCATTTCGCCAAAGCCTGTTTGCAAGGCTTTTAATAACGCATTGAGTTTACTGTCGCCGACTAAACTTTCTGCTAAGCGAATAAAGCCTTCAATTTCGCGAATCTCTTTATCTAACGCATTGAGATTTAACGTGTCGCCCGTTTCTGGCGTTTCTTCGTCAGCATCTAAATCCTCATCGTTTACGCTTTCATCAGCTAATAATTCATCAACGACAGCAAGTTCAGAAGAAAGCTCGCCTGTATTTTTCAACGATAACAAGCGGTCTAAAATCGCACACAAAGTGCCGAGCACCGCCTGTGGACTGGAAGCCAACAATTTACGCAAAATCAATGCTGTCAAATGTTTGTGCTGTTTCGGCAAAGCGTAAATCGTCTCTTTATGTAGAAAATCGGAAATCGCCTCATAAAGTTGTTGTTCCGCATCACTCGGCATAAATTCCTGAGTGATGGTTTTCCGCTCCGTATAACGCACATATTCCAACACATTTTTCCGCAACGTCCGCTTAATAAACTTTGCCATTCGGCTTTTCAGCTCGCTTAAATTCCCTTTTCGCACAAACTCTTTTTGGAAGAATTTTTTATCGCCGAATAAATGCTCATCTAATAATGTTGATAAGCCATAAAGCTCCATCAATGAATTTTGCAATGGCGTTGCCGTCAGCAACAATTTCCGCTTGCCGCCAAAGGCTTGACGCATTGCCTTACCCATTTTGTTATCGATTTTGTAAGCATTACGCATTTTGTGTGCTTCATCAATCACCACCAAATCCCAATCAAATTGCTTAAAGGTCGCCATCTCTTTGGTAGCATATTGGTGCGAAACGATCATCACTTGTTGTTCTAGATGGTTTTTGCAAAAATGAAGCAATTTTGAACCGCTCTTTTGCCGCATTTCTGCCATCACCACCGCTTTATCAACGACCAATGTCGGCAAATTAAATTTCTCGGCAAGTTCATTTGCCCACTGTTTCCGTAAAATCGCAGGGCAAACAATCAGCAGTTTGCGTTTCCGCTCTGCCCACATTTGGCAAATTACTAAGCCCGCTTCAATGGTTTTTCCTAAGCCAACTTCATCAGCAAGTAAAACACCTTCTTGTAGCGGATTTTTAAGTGCAAACAATGCCGCATCAATTTGATGCGGATTCAGATCGACTTTCGCATCAAATAACGATTGCGACAAACGGTTCTCATCGGTGCGGCGGCAACTAATTTCATTGGCGAAATAACGGGCGTGATAAGGTGTGATATTCATCATTGCATCTTCTCAAACATTTGCTGTAAATAATTGTTTTCCATAAACAAAATGTGTCGTTCGGCAAGCTCTTCTGCGGTTAATTCCATATTGACCCAATCTTTCAATTTGGTAATCGACAAAATAAAACTATTTAGTACCAAATTCGGATCCGCTATTTTGGTTTCTAATTCTTTCACTTCTTTATAGAGACCTAATTTTGGATCATGTAAATCCATCTGGCGAATGCCTTTCGGATCAACAAAGTTTAGCCATTGCTTACCATTTACGTGATCCACCACCCACAGCAAAAAGTCAGGATAGAAATTGCCTGCTAAGGCAAAACCTAAGCCCTTGTCTTTACGAGCGGCATTGCGCATTAAATAAAGCGATTTACCGCCAAGCCATGTCGCCAATTCACCTGATTTTTCGGCAATCATTAAATCATGGATAAATTTCACTTCACTTTCTGCGTCAAATGGTAACGGGGAAATCTTTATCGGCAAACCTGTTGATTTATCAAAGGAAATAAGAGGATAAAACAAATGGCTATTAAAACAAATCGCCTTAAATTCAGCCAGTGGGGATTGCCAATTCATCGCCTGCTCAATTTTCTTATCTCGAATTAAATCAGCCAATTCTTCGATTTTTTTAACTGCTTGTTCACGCTCATAAGGAACATTTTCTTCCTCACCAAACAACATTTTGTATTCATCAAAGAACGAACCATTTTCTTCAGTAACAATCGTTGTTTCCATAAATTGCTGCTCATAGGCGGCTTTTAAACGGCGGTAAAATTGGTCGGTATATTCCTTCAAAAGCTGGAGCAAAATATCCTGTTGCGTTTGAACATCGGCAAAACAACGAATTTCCATTGCTGAATTTGGCACATAAAGCAAATACCAATCATCTCGACTTTCGACAAATTTACGCAATCCATCACGGCTAACACGCAAATTTGACCAAGTGCGTTCCATCTTGTATTGCTGTAATGCTAAATAAAGTTTGTCCCAATCGAATAAAGCAAAAATTTCTCGCTTGAATTTATTGCTTTGGCGCTCATCATTATCGCTTTGACGAATCGTTTTAGAACTTAATGCTTCCAATCTTGGATACAGATCCAACACGGCTAAAATTGGTTTGATTTTACCTTGGGCAAATTTAGGCAGCTCATAAAGCTGCACCATTTCTTGGCGTTTAAAGCCCATTTTTTGGTTGTCTTTATAGCCATCTTTTAATCGTAAGGTTTTCAATGCGACATTAGCAGGCAGTTTTTTCTGCACAGGAAAATCTAACTGCAATATTTCATCAGGCGATTGAATTCCCTCATCTTGCAAGTATTCACGGAATTTCGCCATATAATCGGCTTTGATACCGAAAATATTGAGTGTTTCTAATTTATCTAACCCTAAACCTTTGGGCATTTCGTTTATAGGCGTTCTTCGTAGCGAAAAATTACGTCCTTTCAAACGTACACCACGTCCAAAAAGTTGAATAATTTGCGAGCCTTCCCCTCTGCCCATATTCAACAAGCCCATCGTTGAAACTCGCCAGCTAGACCAACCTTCGGTAAATTTTCGAGAACCAATCAGTAAATTGAGCGTTGAACTGTTTTGATTGATCGTGCCAAACAAGCCGTCTGAAAATTCGTCTTGTTCAACCGATACATTCTCTAATTCCACCGCACTTTTAAGCAATTCACTGCTATCGCCTACGTTAATCAACGCAAAATAATCGTTATTGCCCACTTTTAGTGCCACTTCACCCGAGGCTTTTTTAATATTATGCAAATAGAGATGCGAGGCACTTTCCGTGTTAAATAGTTTTTTTAGAATATCGCTATAAAGGGCATTTAAATCGCCTTTAAAATTTACTAACGGCAAAAAGCGATGACGGAATATCGCATTGCCTTTGCTGTCTAGTAGTAGTGGTTCATCACACAGTAAATCATTTAACCATGCTAAAATTTGCGAACGATTTTTGACATTTAAAAAATAGGCTAACTGTTCTACGACAGCCCAAATATCACTATTTTCAGCATTCACCGTATTACCCACAAATACCCACAGCGGTTTATGCAAATTGTAAGCGGTCAGTTTTTCCTGATTTTTTGCAAATAAATAAAGTTGCTGATAAAACGAAAGCAAACTTGCGACAAAATACTTACGATCATTATCGGCAACACCGTAATCTTCCGCTTTCATATTTAAAATGGAAAACTCTTTGCCATAGCCATCGGCATAGAAAAATTTGTAAGAATAGTCAAACAGCACGCATTTAGCATAAGTTTCAAATACCGCTTTTTGTTTGGCTTCTTGTTTATCCACAAAGCTAGTCGGAATTTTTTGTACGTCTGTTTTCTTGCTTATACCATTTGCTTTACCGATCTTTTTCTGAACATCAAACAAACAGTCTTTTACCGTTTTGCCATCTTTCACTGCTTGCCCAAACGTTGCCGAATATTCAAACGCAAAACCATCACCAATCAATTTTTGACGGCGAGCAAACCATTGGTCGCCCGAAGAACCACGATGTCCTTCATCCACCAGCACTAATTTATTTAAATCCAAAAAACGATCGACTGCTACCGTCAATTCGCCATCTTTATCTGCCAGTTTGTTAATATCCATAATCTGAATATCATTAAACAAGCCTGTTTCTTGAAAGGGTTTATTTTTATCAAAAAGACTTGCTGGCAAGCTTGAAGCGGTAAATTCCGCTAAATGTTGCTCTGAAAGTCCTTCATTAGGCGTAATCATAAATACCGTTAAATCTTTGTTTTTTTGATAATACTGATATTGCAAAATATTGACGTGCATCAACAACGTTTTACCGCTACCAGTGGCATTCCAAAACGCCAATTTGTTTAAATCGCTTAATTCATATAAATCAAAATCAGGAAAAGCATTATCGTTTTCTTTGAGCAAAACCAGCTGTTCATTTAATTGATTTAACAGTTCATTTGGACGGTTAAAATAAAAATCCAAATAAATTTCAGTAAATAACAAAGAAAGATATTGGAAGTATTTTAGTTTTAAAATATATCCTTCAGCGTTATTACGATGTTCAGTAATTTGTTGCCAATGTTTGACGATATTTAAATCATAACGGCGTAAATCGTTTTCCGAAATCAAATCGGTTTGAAATAACTGCCCACCAGTGAGTTCGTGGAAAAATTTTGTTTGCCCGTCGTTATCAATGCCTTCAAAGCGATCATCACCCAAGCGTTGCTTGAATTTTTCTAAATTATCTTGATTAAACAGTGACAACAAATAGCGGTTTAGGATTAAGTTATCGTGGAAAGTGCGTTTCATTTTTTGTCCTTTTGACATTGTTTTAAATCTCCCCCAGCCCCTCTTTACAAAAGAGGGGGCGATCTTAATGAAGAATAACGATCGCCAATTTTCTACAAACTTATTCCCCTCTTTAGTAAAGAGGGGGTAGGGGAGATTTGTCACCCAAACATTCTGCTCAAAAACTCTGCTTCAATCGACCGCACTTTAAGCGTTTTCACGCTATCATCGCTGTCAGTGAAAACGGTTGGCACATTATGATCGCCGTTGATATAAACTACCTTAAAGGTTTCTTCACTATATTCAGCTTTATCTTCAACTCCATAAGCATTTTTTCGGATAAAATCATTCAATTCTCCGTATCCAATTTTCTCGCAATCACGCCAAATGATTAAAGTATTGTCGCCGTTTGCAAGCTTACCTTTCACTGTAACCCAACCACGTTTTTCACGCTGATCATCGATGGCACACACCCGCAAGCCAATCAAATAGTTAAAGGTTTCTACCAAATCAATGTTTTTCGCCTCATACGCCCCCGCAGAAGTGGTGGCGATGTTGAGTTGATAGTCAAACGGTTTGGTAAAATGCTGTATATTAAGTAGAGAATCACGACTTTCTACGTCTAGCATATAGTGCAATAAATAGTCGTTTTGCACCGTCTCCGATAAGCCCATATCCGCCAAATCTTGTGCAGGTTTACGCAATTCCAAATTGTTGAGCGTGTCTTCGTAGCTTTCCAGTTTTAGTACTTTGACAATTTGTGACACACCACCAAATGCCTCGTTATCTGCTTGCGGTTTGCCGTCTTTCCACTCTTTGGCGAAAATCACTTTTTGCACACGTGGTTTTAACACCGTATCAAAATACTCGCCTTGTTCTACCAGAATATATTTACGCTTGCCATTATCTTCTCGGTTAAGATTAATAACAGCATGGGCAGTTGTGCCAGAGCCTGCGAAATAGTCTAGAATTAAATCATTATTTCCCGAACCAACAAGCATAAAATCGTTGATTAGCCCTATTGGTTTAGGGTTATCAAAAGCTCGCTCCATTCCTATATTTTTAAATAATTCTGTTCCATTTGAGCTACTATATTCAGATTTATAAAATAATGATTTTGCTTTTTTACCTGTAATCAGATCTTCACTTAATCTTTGTTTTTTATAAAAAGAAATTCCATTTCTAGTTCGTTTAATAATAAATTCACTAGCTGTATTTTCTAAATTTTCAGGTGAACGTCTCCACGACATTTCTTTTCCTGTTTTTGTTTTTGGATAAACTTCAATATCATCATTAGATTGTTTATAAATCGATAAACTTGATAAATCAGACTTAACATAAATTGGGTAATAACCTTTGGGTCTTTGTTCTCTTGCCCCTGCTTCACCAGTTCTCATTAAGGTTGCACCTTGCTTATATTTACCCAAACCATCATCTTCGTTATATTCTGCAATATCTTCATCAGTAAGTTTGATGCCATTCAAATCATCTAATGAATTTTTATCTTTAATAAATGAAAGTGTATATTCGTGAGTTCCTGAAAAACCAAATTGATCGTTATTTCCTTTTAAATTCATTACGGTTGGTAAGCAAGCAATAAAATTGTTAGATCCAAAAATATCTTCTGAAATCAATTTAAGGCTTACTTGTTCATTATCGTCAATACTTTGGAATGTAACGCCACTTGGTTTTAATAAATTTCTAGCTAATTCTAATCGCGAATAAATCAAACTAATCCAGCTTGAATGAGCAAAATTATCCTTATAGATAAAACGCCCTTTTTGTCTATCCCCTTCCGTGTTATACGGCGGATCAATATAAATACATTTTACCTGTTCTTTATATCTTTCCTGCAATAAGTTGAGTGCTTGGAAATTATCAGAATGAATGAGCAATCCGTTAGTTTTATCATCCAAATGTTCTATTTCTCTCAATACATCAGCTTGGAATTTCGGCTCAAACAAGGACGTATCTACAATCAAGTGCGGATAATTTTTGCAAAGTTCTGCCGCATTTAGACCGCTTGTATTCACGTTAAACAAGGCTTGCCATTGGGCAGTTTGTTTTGGATTATCTAATGCAGCCTGTACTTGGGCTTCGGTTAAGTGATCGAGCGTAATCAAATAATGGCAACCTGCCACAAATTTCTTTTTCAGCCACAATTTCTTTTGGAAATCTTCTAATTGAGCAAGAAAGGCGATAATTTCTTTCGCTACTGTTTTTATCGTTTTAATCGTCTGGAGATTTTGCTCAATATGTGAAAAATCAGTGCTATCTTGAATGTTATCCAAGTTCATCACTTCGTTTTTGATATAAAAATCCAATTCTTGATTTAAAAACTTACCTAAATTTTTATGAATAAAATAATCGGCGGTATTTTTCGCGGTGTAGTCGGTAAGATATTTTTCAAGCAACGTGCGATTTCTATTTTTCTCCGTTGGCATTACTTTGAAAATACCTTGAAATCCATCGGGAATTGCAAAGTTTTGGATTCTTTCCACCGCTTGCGTGATGTAATCCGATTGTTTTTCTTTTTTATTTACCGATTTGTATTCAAAACGAAGAGTAAGTAAATCGCCTTGGATATTAAACGGTAAAATATCCGTTTGGATTTCATCGCCATTTTCATCCGTTTCGGTTTTAATTTGAGGTTCAATTAAGGCAAATACTCGAGCTTGTTCATTATCCTTGCGGTTATCTTTTGCAGTATCCGCTTCCACTAGGCGGAATTGTACTTTTTTGCCGTTTTCTAATGTGAAAGCATAATTACTGAAACTTTCGCCTGATTTGGTGTAATACTGGTCTTTATTTGCCCAGTGCAACATCACTTCTTCTCCGGCATAGGGAATGGCATAAGTATCACCTTTATAGCGACGTTGGCTGATAAAATCGCCGTTGTCGTAATAGCGGGAAAAGAAGGTGAAAAGGTGGTTATAAACGGCAGTTTCTTGCTCAGGTTTATCGTCAAGTGCAGTTTGAATTTTTTGCGGAAGTGTGGTTTCTAGAAAAGCGGCAATCTCCGTTGCACGAGAATTGAGGATGCGATAGATCCCGAAATCTAATTCCGGTTGATTAATTTGAAAAATTTCCTTGAGTTTAGATATAAGTTGTGCAAGGTGAGGTGAGGTGAGGCATATTTTTGTCCTTTTAAAATCTATCTGTCAAGTTATTTTTGATGAAATTAGGCGTTTTTTCTTTTGAAATCAATAGGTTATGTATCCATAAAAAAGCGGTCTCATTTCGCAAAAAATTTGCAAAATTAAACCGCTTGTAGGGTATGTGAACCAAGAATTCACGCACAGAAATTATTTAACTTGCGTGCGTGGAATGTTATTCCACACACCCTACCGATTAAATCGAACGTTTAACCTCAACCACTTCGAATACCTCGATTTGGTCGCCGACTTTCACGTCGTTATAGTTTTTCACGCCGATACCACATTCCATACCGTTACGAACTTCAGATACGTCATCTTTGAAACGGCGAAGAGATTCTAATTCCCCTTCAAAAATAACCACGTTGTCACGTAATACACGAATAGGGTTGTTACGTTTCACTACACCCTCGGTTACCATACAACCTGCGATTGCACCAAATTTCGGATGACGGAAGACATCACGTACTTCAGCCAAGCCGATAATTTCTTGCTTGAATTCAGGTTGAAGCATACCGCTCATCGCGGCTTTAATTTCGTTGAGCAATTCATAAATGATTGAATAGTAACGTAAATCGATGTTTTCGTTTTCAATCACACGACGTGCTGTTGCATCGGCACGCACGTTAAAGCCAACAATAATCGCATTTGATGCTGCCGCTAAGGTTGCATCGGTTTCAGTAATACCACCTACACCTGAACCTACCACTTTCACACGAACTTCTTCGGTTGAAAGTTCGTTTAATGCTTGAACAATCGCTTCCACCGAACCTTGTACGTCTGCTTTCACAATCACGTTCAATTCAGACACATCGCCTTCAGTCATATTACTAAACATATTTTCAAGTTTCGCTTTTTGCTGACGAGCTAATTTTACTTCGCGGAATTTACCTTGTCGGTACAGTGCTACTTCACGTGCTTTTTTCTCATCACGTACGACTGTTGCTTCATCCCCTGCAGCTGGCACGCCCGAAAGACCTAACACCTCAACGGGTAATGATGGACCTGCTTCATCCACTTCTTTGCCGTTTTCATCACGCATCGCACGCACGCGACCATATTCAAAGCCGCAAAGCACGATGTCGCCTTTGTGTAACGTACCCGATTGAACCAAGATAGTTGCTACAGGCCCTCGACCTTTATCTAAATAAGATTCAATGACAACACCGCTTGCCATACCGTCTTTAACCGCAGTTAATTCAAGTACTTCTGACTGCAATACAATAGCATCTAACAATTCATCAATACCTGTTCCTTTTTTCGCAGAAACTGGCACAAATTGTACATCGCCACCGAATTTTTCAGAAATTACTTCGTATTGCAATAATTCTTGCTCTACATGGTCTGGATTTGCTTCTGGTTTATCAATTTTGTTTACCGCAACCACTAAAGGAGCACCTGCCGCTTTCGCATGTTGGATCGCTTCGATAGTTTGTGGCATCACGCCATCATCAGCTGCGACTACAAGAACAACGATGTCTGTTGCTTTCGCACCACGTGCACGCATTGAGGTAAACGCTGCGTGTCCTGGAGTATCTAAGAAGGTAATCATCTTACCGTCGTTGGTTTCGACGTGGTATGCACCGATGTGCTGAGTAATACCGCCTGCTTCACCTGCTGCCACTTTCGCTTTACGGATGTAGTCAAGTAGTGATGTTTTACCGTGATCTACGTGTCCCATAATGGTTACCACTGGTGCTCGAGTCACTAACTCAGCATCAGTATCGCGATCGCTCATTACCGATTCTTCTAATTCATTTTCTTTACGAAGAATAACTTTGTGCCCCATTTCTTCCGCCACTAATTGTGCGGTTTCTTGGTCGATCACTTGGTTAATGGTTACCATCTCACCCATTTTCATCAGAGTTTTGATGATTTCTGTTGCTTTCACTGCCATTTTATTCGCAAGTTCTGCAACGGTAATGGTTTCACCGATCACAACATCCGCTTTCACCACTTGAGCAGGTTTAGTAAAGGCTTGTTGCAACGAGGCACCTTTTTTACCTTTGCCCTTACCTTTTTGATCACGTTGGTTGCGGCGATCTGCACTGCGTTCATTTTTGTCGTCTTCACGACCTTTTTTCGCTTTCGCTACGCCATTTTTACCACCTCGACGATTACCGCCTTCGCTACGGCGGTCATTATCACGCTCTGCATCACGCGCATAGCTTGAAGTAAAGCGTTCATCTTCGAAGTCGTCGTTATTGTTATCGCCCGCTTCTTCACGTTCAATTTCTGCTAAACGGCGTGCGTTTTCTGCCGCACGTTTTGCATCCATTTCTGCTTTCTGACGAGCTAACTCTTCTTGCTTACGACGAAGCTCAGCTTCTTCCTTTTTCTTCGCTTCTTTTTCAGGATCAACCGCTTTCTCTTGTTTTGGGGTTTCCACTTTTGGTTGAGCAGGTTTTGCCACTTTATTTGGCATTACAGGTGCAGCAGGTTTTTTCGCAGCTCTAGCTTCTTCGGCTGCCTTTGCATCGGCTTCAGCTTTCGCTTTTTCCTCTGCCTCACGAGCTGCTTTCTCTGCTGCTTCTTTTTCTTTTGCTGCTTTTTCTAAAGCTAATTTAGCTTCTTGCTCTGCTTTCTCTTTTAGTGCTTTCGCATTAATAGGTGCTTTTTTCTCTTTTACTTCAACGGCTTTAGTTTTACCGCCTGTGGTCGTCGCATTTGCTTTACTCGTTTTACGAGCACCGCCTAATGAGAGCGTTTTTTTCTCAGTTTTTTCTGTCATTATAAATTCCTCGCAATGTGATTAGCTAAACCAACAAATTTGACGAGCAGCCATAATCAATTCGCCTGCTTTCTCTTCAGATAATTCTTCAATATCTGCTAATTCGTCTGTGCCTTGTTCAGCTAATTCTTCAAGGTTGGTAATGCCTTTTTCTGCTAATCTGAATGCGATATGGCGTTCCATACCCTCAAGGTTTAATAATTTCTCATCGATTTGAGCTTGTTTTAAAGCGGCTTCTTCTTCAAGGGCTTTCTTAGTGATTGCATTTTTCGCACGAGCTTGTAACTCTTCGACTAAGTCTTCATCTTCCAAGCCATCAATTGCTGTTAAGGCATCAACTGGCACATAGGCAATCGCTTCTAAAGAAGTAAAGCCTTCATCGATTAACACTTGTGCAAATTCATCATCAATTTCTAATGCAGAAGTTAAGAGGTTAATTACTTTACCATCTTCTTCTTGTGCTTTCTTATCAAGCTCTTCAACCGTCATTACGTTTAATGTCCAGCCTGTTAATTGGGTCGCTAAGCGTACATTTTGACCATTACGACCAATCGCCTGAGCTAAGTTCTTCGCTTCAACCGCAATATCCATAGAGTGAGTTTCATCATTGATTGTAATTGAGCTCACATCTGCTGGCGCCATTGCATTGATCACGAATTGTGCTGGATTATCATCCCACAGCACAATATCCACACGCTCACCGCCAAGCTCATTGCTGATTGCTTGAACGCGTGAACCGCGCATACCTACGCAAGCACCAACCGGGTCGATACGTTTATCATGTGATTTCACGGCAATTTTCGCACGTGAACCAGGGTCACGTGCAGCACCTTTAATTTCGATGATTTGTTCACCAATTTCTGGCACTTCCAGTTTGAATAACTCTTCTAACATCACAGATTTTGAACGTGTCATAAAGATTTGAGGGCCTTTAGATTCAGGTTTAATTGCATATAACACGCCACGTACACGGTCGCCTGGTCGGAAGTTTTCACGCGGAAGCATATCTTCACGCACGATTACCGCCTCGCCTTTAATATCTTCAGTTTTACCTTGAAGCTCAAGGAAGATGTTATCGCGAGTCACTTTTTTCACGGTTGCACTGATGATTTTGCCTTCATCTGGGCGAAACTCATCAATGATTTTGCTCTTCTCTGCTTCGCGGATTTTCGTTTTTACCACTTGACCGAAGGTTTGAATTGCCACGCGACCGAATTCAATAGATTCCACTTCATCTTCAACCGCATCGCCTAATTGGATTTCAGGATTGTCGAATTGTGCTGCTTCTAAGCTAATTTCACGTGTCATATTGTGCACTTCTTCTACCACTAACCAGCGACGAAAAGTTTGGAATGCACCTGTTTTACGATCAACCACAACACGCACATCAATATCTAAATCGCTACCTTTTTTCGTTGCGATGGTTAAAGCGGTTTCTAAAGCTTCGAAAATCGCTTCTTTTGGTAATTGTTTCTCGTTTGATACCGCTTCAGCGGCTAAAAGAATCTCTTTACTCATTGGATTTCTCTTTCAGTTATCAATAATGGGTTAAAAATCAAATACGGGCACTAAATTTGCCTTTTGAATATTGCCAAATGCGAACTGACGTGGCTCGTTATCTACGATTAAGGTAATCAAATCGCCTTTAACACTTTCTAATTTACCTTGCCATTTACGGCGGTCAAACATTGGAATGCGTAAGTGAACCACTACATCACGCCCTACAAAACGCTCGTAATGAGCCAATGTGAATAATGGACGATCTAAACCAGGCGAAGACACTTCAAGGTTATATTTGTCTGCAATAGGATCTTCAACGTCTAAAATTGCACTCACTTGGCGGCTAACATCGCTACAATCATCAATTGTTACGCCACCTTCTTTATCAATAAATAAACGGACGGTTAAATAACGTCCTGCACGTTGGCATTCAATGCCCACTAACTCACAGCCCATAGCTTCGATGGTATCCGTAGTTAGATCTTCTAATTTTTGCTCTAAAGTAGCCAAAGGTTTTCTCCAGATGTAAAAAAAGGGCTTAACCAGCCCTTATGATACGAATAAATTGTATCCGCCACCTATATTCTTTAAAATGCAAACAATACAAGCGGTTTGTTTTATGTAATATTTCGCAAATAAATAGATTGTAAATATACATAAAACAAAGCTCACAAACCTTATCAGGAATGTGAGCCGATAAAACTGGTTGCGGGGGCTGGATTTGAACCAACGGCCTTCGGGTTATGAGCCCGACGAGCTACCAAACTGCTCCACCCCGCGTCTGATAAGGCGTATTATAGACCTTTGACGGGAGATGTCAAATGGTTTTTGAAAATTATCTGCACCTTTAATTCATAACAAATAAAGTGTAAAATGCATAAGATTACACAGTATATGGTATATGTACTATCGTAGGGGAGGGTTTTATCCCCTCCCGATGAAAATTATTATTGCTTTTGGGTGCGGATAAACCCCATCCCTACGTTAATTATAATTCCCCTTTTAATAAGATAAAAACAGAGAGAACTATGAGCGAAGAAATTTTAACGCAAGAAAATGATGTTCGTGCAAATTTTATTACCCATATTATTGATGAAGATTTAGCATCGGGTAAACACAACAGTGTGCATACCCGTTTCCCGCCTGAGCCAAATGGCTATTTACATATTGGTCACGCCAAATCAATCTGCTTAAACTTCGGAATTGCTGAAGATTACAAAGGTTTATGTAACCTCCGTTTTGATGACACCAACCCAGTAAAAGAAGATGTGGAATATGTCGATTCTATTAAAGCTGACGTTGAATGGTTAGGCTTTAAATGGGAAGGCGAGCCGCATTATGCTTCAGATTATTTTGACCAACTTTACAGCTATGCCATTGAGCTTATCAAAAAAGGCTTGGCGTATGTAGATGAGCTTTCGCCAGAAGAGATGCGTGAATATCGCGGTACATTAACCGAAGCGGGTAAAAACAGCCCATATCGCGACCGCTCTGTGGAAGAGAACTTAACCTTATTCGAGAAAATGAAAAACGGTGAGTTTGAAGAAGGTAAAGCGAGCTTGCGTGCAAAAATTGATATGGCTTCGCCATTTATGGTAATGCGTGACCCTGTGTTATATCGCATTAAATTTGCCAGCCACCATCAAACAGGCGATAAATGGTGCATTTATCCGATGTACGATTTCACGCACTGTATTTCAGATGCCATTGAGCGTATTACTCACTCATTATGTACATTAGAATTCCAAGACAACCGTCGTTTATATGACTGGGTGTTAGACAATATCAGTATTGAGCGTCCATTACCGCATCAATATGAATTTTCACGTTTAAATTTAGAAGGCACTTTAACCTCCAAACGTAAGTTATTGAAATTAGTAAACGACGGTATTGTAGATGGTTGGAACGATCCGCGTATGCCAACCATTTCTGGTTTACGTCGCCGTGGTTATACGCCAGCATCTATTCGTGAATTCTGTCGTCGTATTGGTGTAACCAAACAAGATAACGTAGTGGAATACTCTGCCCTTGAAGCCTGTATTCGTGAAGATTTAAACGAAAATGCACCACGTGCAATGGCTGTAATTAATCCTGTTAAAGTAGTGATTGAAAACTTCGAAGGCGAAGAGTGGTTAAAAGCACCAAATCATCCAAACCGCGAAGAATTAGGCTCTCGCGAATTGCCTTTCACGAAGGAGCTTTACATTGACGAGGCTGACTTCCGTGAAGAAGCAAACAAACAATACAAACGTTTAGTATTAGGTAAAGAAGTGCGTTTACGTAATGCTTATGTGATCAAAGCAGAACGAGTAGAAAAAGATGCAAGCGGTAAAATTACTACCATTTATTGCACATACGATCCTGAAACCTTGGGTAAAAACCCTGCAGACGGTCGTAAAGTGAAAGGTGTAATCCACTGGGTTTCTGCAATACATGCCAAACCTGCAGAATTCCGTTTATACGATCGCTTATTCACTGTACCGAATCCCGGTGCGGAAGAAGAGATCGAAAGCGTCTTAAACCCAAATTCTTTAGTAGTAAAACACGGTTTTGTTGAACCAAGTTTAGCAAACGCAAAAGCAGAACAAGGTTACCAATTCGAACGCGAAGGCTACTACTGCTTAGATAGCAAAGATAGTCACCCAGAACACTTAATCTTCAACTTAACTGTAAGTTTAAAAGAGAGTGTAGCGTTTTAATTAGACGATAAATTACATAGGGGCTAATCATATTAGCCCTTTTAAATAGGATTATTTTAAGGAGAAAATTATGACTCATCGATCATCGCTAGTGTAGTAAAAAGTTGGACGGAGATAACCCGTCCCTACGCTAATATCACACCACAGGTTTCTCCCGATAAAACAACAAACCTGGCAATGCCAATCCAAATACAATTGCCCCCAGAATAAAGGTGGTATTCAAAAATGCACTAATCGCATTTTCAAACCTAATTTCAGAGAAGCCGAAATGATGAAGCTGCACCATCCCAATCATTGCCTTATAGGCATATACTCCAGGAATCATCGGAATAATTGCCGCAACAGTAAATGCTTTTGGATGTGCTAAATAACGGTGAGATAAATGCACACCAATAAAGCCAATCACGCAAGTAGCAAAAAAAGTAGCAAAGACAATAGGAGTATGGATTTGCAGTAATAATGTGCGGGTAACATGCCCTAATGCACCTAAAATCGCACAATATTTTAATGCTTTTATAGGTGTATTAAACACCAAGCCGAACCCTACTGCAGGAATGGCTGCAAAGAACATATCGTCTAACAAACTGAATATAAAATCCATTTTAATGCCCCCAACTCGAAATATTCATCATGCTTAACGCAAACACAATCCCCAAACACGCCCCAAAAGTGAGAATAGTAGCAACGGTCCAACGCCCAATTCCCATATTGATATAGCCTTTCAAAATATCCGCCAGCGAATTGATAAGCGGAAAACCAGGTACAAGCAATAAAACGCTGGAAGCCAACGCTACTTGCGGATCGTTTCCCCACTGATATTTCAAGCTTAAGCCCGAAATCAGAGATATAACAAAAGAGGTCATCGCAAATACAATTAGCGGATTATAATGCCGTTTAGATAATACTTGACGCACGAACATTCCCATAGCGGAAGCAAAAAAGGTAACCACACAAATTACCCAATCTCCACCCGAAAGATGAGCAAAAGAGGCACAAGAAAGCCCGATCATTCCCACCACTAGCATTGGTGGATATTTCAGGGGGGTTAATCGATTCAACTTTTGTTGCACCATCTCTAAATCATACAATTTATGCTCCACCGCAATCACAATCCGCTGCACATCGGTGACCATCTGCATATTAATTCCTTTATCGCTGTTTTTCCGCGTGGTCGTAATGCAGTGTTCATCTGAAAGTGTTGTGAGCACAATCGCATTCGCTGTTAAAGCACACTCTACACTCTCCACACCTAACGCTACACCCAATCGCTGAGCCATTTGTACCACCACCGTACTCTCCGCCCCGTGTTGCAACAGCAATAACGCCACTTGAATACACGCCCTTGTTACCGCCCGTTGATGTTCCTGTTCCATATTGAACCTCGCACAAAAATCAAACTACCTGAATTATAATCCTAACACCTCAATGTGATTAGAAAATGAATTTGAGTTATGATCTAGGTCAAAAGATAAGAAAATTGATGTAATCGCAAAAAATTCCCAAAAACAAACCGCTTGTAACATCCCTGCTACAAGCGGTTGATTTTTTATTAGAATTTGCAATAACTTTATTTAGCCGCCTGCAAAATGGTTTTTAGCTGTAAAACACTCGGTGTTACTACAGGCAAAAATGCCCCTTCTCGCCAACGACGGATGAAATCTGAACCTGCATTTTGCAAGTAGCCACGACCGCCTGAAGCCTGTAATTCAAGCAATAAACTTGAAGCAACCACATCCACAATTTCAATACGTACATCAAATAAGGCCTTTGGATTATCGATAAAGAAATTGGATTGATTTAGTCCTTCCGCTAAACAGTGCTCTAAATTAGCTAATTTTTGTACCTGTTCATCATATTCTGGTTTTAGCACAGAACGATTATCCACGTAATCGAGTGATTTTTTCACTTCCGAAAGGCTACGTGCTGCCAAACCAAATGCCATTGCACATTGCAGACCTAGGAAAGTTGGGCGCACTTGGGCTAAATATTCACCTGCGTTTTCTGCAATGACCCAATCAGGATCGAGCTCTACGTGATTTAACTCTATCGCCACCGTATTACTGCCTTGTAGTGCTATAAGCGATAATTCTTTCGTGCGAGTCACTCCATTTGCGTTATACGGTAACACAACAATCACAGGTGGTTTGCTTCCATCTGCATATTCTGCAGCAAAAATTGTGATAAATCCGCTCTCTTTTAGATTGGTAATCCACGGCAAGCGACCTTGTAAATAGCGTTTTCCGCCTTCTTCTACAATTGTTACTTGTAATTCTTCAATGCCTGAAAGGAATTTCACCGCATTTGATAAGCCCGTACCACCCGATAATTCGCCATTTAATAAATCATCTAGCCAACGTTCACGCGGCAAGCTATTTTTGCTGCTTAATAAATTTTGGATTAAGGTACGATGCCCCCAAGCGATAAAACCTGCCGTTAAAGAGTAAGTCGAAATTTCACGCACCGCTTCAATTGCTTGTTGAAATGAACCACCTTTGCCGCCCAATACTTCAGGCACACCAATTTTAAAAATACCTTCTTGTGCCACTCGTTTAAATAACTCATCAGCATATTGATTTGATTGATCAATCTCTGCTGCGTGTTGGTTTAACCATTCAATAAATTCAGTTGATAGATATTTAGCCATAAAATGCCCCTTTAATCGTTAAAAAATGAAGTTGGAGCGATATTAGATAAAAAGCAAACGATTGAGAAATAATAAAAACCTACTTATTATTCATTTTTGTTCTGAAAACTATTAGAACAAAAAATTATAAAGGATTAAGCAAGGATATTTCCCTCATAAGCATTTCTCTTTTATTGTAACGCCATCTACAACAACTTTTTAACAAATGATATGGCTCTTACTGTTAATAATATCGCTTTAGGCTACCGCAAAAATGATCAAACTAATGTAATTTTACAAGATGTTTCTTTTGATGTGCCTGAAAAATCGCTAACTTGCATTCTTGGTCCAAGTGGCGTAGGAAAATCTTCTCTACTCCGCGTTATTGCAGGGTTAGATAAACCACTTGCTGGGAAAATTACGCTCTTCAATAAATCGATTACCGAACCGCAACCCGAAGTTAGTTTTGTATTTCAATCTGCCAATCTCTTGCCTTGGCTTAATGTACAGCAGAACGTTGCCTTTGGTTTAGATTTCACCTGCCACAAGCGGTCAAATAAAGCTGAAATTTCGCAAAATGTAGACAATGCCATTGCAGAAGTTGGCTTAACGCACGCCATCAATGCGATGCCACATGAGCTTTCTGGCGGAATGGCTCAACGAGTAAATTTAGCCCGTGCAGTAGCTCGTCAGCCTAAGTTAATTTTGATGGATGAACCTTTCTCAGCACTTGATCCCATTATTCGCCAACAAATGCAGCTGATGACACGAGAGATTATCGACCGCCATCACACCAGCGTGGTGATGATTACCCACGATATTGACGAAGCCCTTGCGATTGCTGATCAGGTTATTCTGCTTGGTAACCGCCCTGCCAATATTGTTGGACGTTGGGATATTGTCAGTTCTTATCCACGCGAGAATTTATTACTACTTAATGAAATTCGTGTTGATATTCTAAAAACGTTACAACGAAACGAAAATAACAAAAAACAAGAGCAAACTGTTGAATTTGTGATTTAGTAAAAGAATAAACAATGAATAAAAAATGAACAGTCGTCGCGATTTTCTAAAACTTCTCAGTCTGTTTAGCTTTGCAGGAAGTGCACCGCTTTTGCAGGCACAAGAGCTAAAACGAACTAATCAGCCCGAACAACCTGTCCGCATTGGCTATTTACCGATTACGGATGCCCACTCCTCTGCTTGTCGCTCACGCTCAAAAATTGTTTGAGAAACAGGGCATCAAAGCCGAAAAACCTATAATGTTTCGCAGTTGGTCGCAACTGGTCGAAGCTTTTTTAAGTGGTGAAGTGAATCTCGTCCATCTACTTTCACCGATGTCGCTATGGCTAAAATATGCCGCAAATGCACCTGTGAAAGCGGTTATGTGGAATCACTTGGCAGGTTCCGCTCTTACCGTGCAACCGCAGATTGAACGAATTTCTGATCTTGGTGGAAAAACTGTTGCTATTCCGTTCTGGTATTCTATCCATAATATTGTGGTGCAACAGCTGTTGCAAGCAAATAATCTAAGTGTAACCACTAAAAAATCGAAAGAAAACGAAGTGAAATTAGTAGTAATGTCGCCTTCTGATATGGTAACTGCCTTAGCAAATAGCGTGATTGCTGGATTTATTGTTGCTGAACCTTTTAACGCATTGGCAGAAGCCAAAGGCGTTGAAAAAATTTTGCGATTTAGTGCTGATGTTTGGCGAGATCACGCTTGCTGCTTAACGATGATGCACGAACAAGATGTGACAGAACGCCCAGAATGGACACAAAAAGTCGTGAATGCCCTAACCGAATCGCAAGTTTTCTGCGTAAATCAACCGCTTGAGGTAGCAAAAACTCTTGCACGTGGTAATGGCTACACACCGCACAGCCAAGAGGTTTTGGAAAAAGTGCTCGCCCCTAGCGAACAGCAATGGGCGGAATATCTGGCTCGCGGTGCGGTAAAACACCCTGAGTGGCACACGCACGGGCATCAACAACGCATTGGCTTCCAGCCTTATCCGTTTGATTCTTATATGGAGAAGCTGGTTGAATTTTTACAAACCACGAAATTAGCGGGCAACAACGGTTTTCTTGCTGAACTCAATCCAACGCAAGTTGCACGTGAATTGAATGCCCCTCAATTTGTGAAAAAATCCTTAGAACAAGGTGATTATCTAACCGTTTTTGGATTACAAAATGGTTTTGAGCGTGTTGAAGAAATTGATGTATAAAAGGAACAACAATGAAACAAAAAACATTACTTAGTGCAGGTGGACTACTCTCCCTGCTGATTATCTGGCAACTTAGTTCATATTGGCTTTCACAACGCATCTCGCTTGCCAGCACACTCGCCCCTCTGCCTACACTTGATAGCTTTATCTGGCTTATTAGCTCGGGCGAAATTTTCCCACATCTGTTTGCTAGCCTACAACGCATTTTCGTCGGATTAAGCTTTTCCCTTATTGTCGGCGTACCCATCGGTTTATTGCTAGGCTTCTTCAAAAAACTAGAAATATGGTGCACGCCCGCGTTTCAACTGCTACGAATGATCTCTCCACTTTCTTGGATGCCAATTATCGTAATGCTACTCGCCTTCGCTTCCGTTTGGTCGCTGATTATCTCCACCAGTGCAGGCGTGAAAAGCATCGATCCGCAATGGCTTTTACTTGCCCGCTCACTCTCTGCCTCTAAACAAGAGACACTCTGCAAAATTGTCGTCCCAGCTATTGTAGGACACGTTCTCACAGGCTTACGTGTTTCAATGGGCATTGCGTGGGTTATTCTCGTACCGTGTGAAATGCTTGGCGTGAATGAAGGGCTAGGCTATTTTAGCCTTGATACCCGCGATCGCCTCGCCTACTCCGAATTGATGGCAGTTGTGGTCATTATTGGCTTAATCGGCTGGGGACTAGATAGCTTAATTAGATGGGCATTGGTGAAAGGGGGAAAATAACTTTTCCAGTTAATAATCCCCCTCTTTAGCAAAGAGGGGAGTAGATAAACGAAGAAATTACATAATTATTCCTACTTCCTCAACTTCAACTGCACCACTGCTAATGCCGTTAAGAAAACAACCGCTTGGATAAGCACAATGAAAGGTCCTGTTGCGGCATCAAAATGGAAACTGAGGAAAATGCCCCAGAAAACGCTGTTTACTGAAGTTAAAATCGAGATGAGCATCATTCGTTCGAAGCGTTTGGTAAGAATATAGCCTGTAATCCCAGGAGTAATAAGCATAGCGACTACCAAAATTACGCCGACTACTTGCATAGCACTAATGATGACTAACGCCAATAATACCAGCAAGCTGTAATGCAAGAGTGTATTATTTAAACCCACAGTGCGGGCGTGCATTGTATCGAAGCAATAAAGCAAGAAATCACGACGTTTGAGGACAATCACAAAGAACACAAAAGCGGAAATAATCAAGCTTTGGTAGAACTCGTGGGCTGTGATGCCGAGTAAGTCGCCAAATAAAATATGCATCAAATGCTGGTTGCTTTCTACTTTGGTAAACATGACCAAACCGATAGCAAACATCCCTGAGAACACTATGCCCATCACAGTATCTTCTTTAATTCGGCTATTTGTTTTTAAATAGCCTACGGCAATGGTACAGAAAACACCAGAGAAAAACGCGCCAATTGCGAGCGGGATAGAGAGCATATAAGCAAGTACAATCCCTGGTAACACCGCGTGGGAAATCGCATCGCCCATCAAAGACCAGCCTTTTAGCACTAAATAGCAAGATAACGTCGCACAGATAATCGCTACAACCAGCCCAATAATCAACGCCTGTTGCATAAAAGGAAACGCAAGCGGTTCAGCAAACCATTGATAAATCTCATTCATCATAGACTGCCCCCTTGACCTGCTTCACAAGCGATGCTTTTTGCGGATTGATTTACAAATCGTCGTGGAATCAAGCCATATTTTGGCGAGAAGAAAAATGCGATTAAGAAAATCAACGTTTGCAATGCGACAATACAACCACCTGTTGCACCATCAATGTAATAGCTGACATAAGCCCCAACAACGCTGGTAATACCGCCTAATAGTGATGAGATAATCAACAATTTACCGAAGCGATCTGTTAGAAGATAGGCTGTCGCCCCTGGAGTAACCACCATGGAGATCACTAAAATCGCACCTACGCTTTGCAGTGCAGTAACCACACAAGCACTGAGCAAACTAAAAAAGATGATTTTTAACTTAAGCGGTGAAATCCCAACTGCTTTGGCTTGTACTTCATCAAAAAAAACCAACAAGAGATCTTTCCAATAAAAGAGTAAAAGCACGATAGTGACGCCCAGAATAATCAATACTTGGTTTACATCTTCATCTGCAATACCCAAAATATTGCCGAGAATGATCGACTGCACGTCTACCGAAGTTGGATGAATGGAAATAATAAATAAGCCCAAGGCAAAAAAGGTGGTAAAAATAAAGCCAATTACCGCATCTTCTTTGAGTTTAGTTATTGATTTCACAGCAAGAATCGCAAGCGTAGCAAAAAATCCAGAGAAAAAAGCACCCATCGCATAAGGTAGAGAAAAAGCATACGCCAGAGCAACACCTGGTACAACTGCGTGCGATAACGCATCGCCAATCAATGACCAACCTTTGAGCATTAAATAGGAAGAAAGAAACGCACACACTGCCCCAATCACACCGCTTAGCGCAATAGCCTTAAACATATAGTCGTAACTAAAGGGTTCGAGTAATAATTCCAACATACTCTACTCCGCTTTTTGACTTTGATTTTGATTAAAAGATGAAGTTTGGAATTGATAACGCAACACACCACCAAACACTCGTTCTAAATTTTCTGGTGTAAAGGTTTGTTCAATAGAACCTGTTGCCAGCACGGTACGGTTAATCATTACTGCTTGATCGCAGAAACTTGGCACAGTGCTTAAATTATGAGTAGAAACTAAAATGAGATGCCCGCTATCACGAAGCTGTTTAAGTAGCTCAATAATCGCATTTTCTGTTTTCACATCCACGCCTGTGAACGGCTCATCTAATAGAATAATTTTGCTCTCTTGAGCAAGCGAGCGAGCCAGAAAAACCCGCTTTTTCTGACCGCCCGAAAGTTCACCAATTTGGCGATCAGCAAGATGAGCAATACTCACTCGCTCCATCGCCTCTTGGACTTTTTGTTTGTCTTTTGCAGAAGGAATACGCAAAAAGTTCATATAACCATAACGCCCCATCATTACCACGTCATACACAGAAACGGGAAATTGCCAGTCTACTTCTTCGCTCTGCGGAACGTATGCCACTAAATTTTGCTTAAGTGCTTGGCGAACGGGTAAACCACATAATGTAATGGAACCTTTCGGGTTAATTAACCCCATAATGCTCTTAAATAACGTGGATTTACCGCTCCCATTTACACCAAGTAAGGCACAAATGGTGCTTTTTTCAAGCGAAAAAGTGACATCGTGTAACGCTTTGTGTCCATTATTGTAACGAACTGCGACATCTTGAACGATTAAAGACGGCTGTGGTGTATTCATTGAGTTATTTTTTCCTTCTATTTACGGTCAAATCCATCTGCGACGGTACCAACAGTGACTTTTAATAAGTCAATATAAGTTGGAACAGGACCATCTTTGGTTGAAAGTGAGTCAACATAAAGCACGCCGCCGTATTTTGCTCCTGTTTCTTTCGCTACTTGTTTTGCAGGTTTGTCAGAAACAGTACTTTCACTAAATACAACAGGAATATGATGTTTACGAACACCGTCAATCACTTTACGAATTTGTTTTGGTGTGCCTTGTTCATCTGAGTTAATTGCCCAGAGATAAAGCTCTTTGAAGCCATAATCACGAGTTAAATAGCTAAATGCCCCTTCACTGGTTACTAACCAACGTTGACCTTCAGGCACTTTCGCTAAACGTTCGCGTAGCGGTTGGTCTAATGCCATAATTTTATCCGCATAGGCTTTCGCATTTGCATTATATTTTTCTGCATTTTCAGGATCGTATTTCACCAACGCTTTGCGGATATTTTCGATATATACCAACGCATTTTTTGGCGACATCCAAGCGTGCGGATTTGGTTTATCTTTGTAAGGACCTTCAAAGATAGACATCGGCTCAATGCCTTCTGTTACCACAACGGCAGGCTTATCTTTGATATTAGTAAAGAAACGTTCAAACCACATTTCGAGGTTCATCCCGTTCCATAAAATCAAATCAGCAGATTGAGCTTTCACAATATCTTGCGGGGTTGGTTGATATTCGTGAATTTCCGCACCTGGTTTGGTAATTGACTCAACAACAGCAGAATCCCCTGCTACGTTTTGTGCAATATCTTGAATAACAGTGAATGTTGTCACCACTTTCAGTGGCTTAGCATACACAGATCCCATTGAAAGTGCCACCGCACTTAACACAGCCAATAATTTTTTCATTTTAATCTCCTTTAAAAAATATGGTTAACTGGCGAGGGTATTCTAATCCGATTATATTTAAATGCAAATGATTTCTTATCTTATCAATTTAATTTATTATGTGAAAAAAGCGTACTTCTTTTTAATATTCAAAGAAATACGCTTTTACATATTATTTCAATTGATTGAAGGCTTGTCGAAGATCTGCTTTTAAATCATCGATATGCTCAAGCCCTACTGAGAAACGCAACAAGGTGTTCGTAATCCCGCGTGCAATACGCTCATGTTCAGGAATATCCATATGCGTTTGGGTTGCAGGGTAAGTAATGAAACTTTCCGTGCCGCCTAAACTTTCGGCAAAGGTAATCAACTGAATCGCTTTCAAGAATTTCGGCACCCACTCTTCTTTTTGCAGACGGAAAGAAAGCATACCGCTCTTGCCTGAATACAGCACGCTCTCAATTTCTGGCTGATCTGCTAAAAATTTCGCCAATTCAGTCGCGTTAGATTGGTGACGTTCCATACGCAACGCAAGTGTTTTCAAACCACGCACAGCAAGATAAGAATCAAATGGCGAAAGCACTGCACCAGCCCCGTTTTGGATATAGTACAAACGTTCACTCAGGTTCTGACCTGCTTCGTTTTTGGTTGCTTCAGAATCTTTTGCCACAATTAAACCTGCCAACACATCGTTATGCCCTGAAAGGTATTTGGTCGCACTGTGAATCACGATGTCTGCACCGTGTTCAATTGGGCGAAATAACACAGGGGTTAAGAAGGTGTTATCGACGATCAAAATCAAGTTATGTTTTTTCGCCACTTTTGAGATCTCGTCCACATCACACTCTTCCATTAACGGATTTGATGGGGTTTCGATGAAGATTGCTTTGGTGTTTGGTGTGATCGCCGCTTCAATCGCCGCCACGTCTGCGGTGTTCACATACACAGGTTTTACGGTGTGATTGTTTTTATAGCAAAAATCTAACAAGCGGTAAGTGCCACCGTAAACATCGCTAGAAATAATCCATTCATCTGGAGATTTAAATAGCGACATAATCAGCTGAATTGCCGCCATACCTGAAGCGGTTGCAAAACCTGCATCACCGCCTTCTAAATCAGCGATACCTTGCTCTAACACGGCACGAGTTGGGTTTTTGGTGCGGGTGTAGTCAAAGCCTGTTGATTCGCCCAAGCCATCACGTCCGTAAGCAGTCGATAAAATAATAGGTGTTGCCACTGCACCTGTTCTAGGGTCAGTACGATTGCCCAGTTGCACTAAAGTAGTTTCGATATTGTTGAATTTGGTCATTTTATATTTCCTATATAGCTCCCCTCTTTAGAAAAGAGAGGTTGGGGGAGGTTTGATGCGATGTGAATTAAATCAGAGGAAAATTTAATATCGTAAAAATCTCCCCTGCCCCCTCTTTACAAAAGAGGGGGACTTTCTTTAATGCATCAACATCATTGCGTTTACAATAAATTCTTACAAATTATTTAGATCTAACACATCTGTCATATCAAATAAGCCTGTTTGTTTGCTTTCAAGCCATTTTGCAGCACGCACAGCACCGTTAGCGAAAGTCATACGGCTGGATGCTTTGTGGGCAATTTCCACACGTTCACCTTCATCAGCAAACCAGACAGAATGCTCACCCACCACATCACCCGCACGAATAGTTGCAAAGCCGATTTCATCACGTTTACGTTCGCCTGTAATGCCATTGCGTTCAAACACGCCGTGAGTTTTTAAATCACGTCCTAACGTTTTCGCAATATGTTCGCCCATAGATAAAGCTGTGCCAGATGGTGCGTCAACTTTATGGCGGTGATGTGCTTCAATCACTTCAATATCACAATAATCGCCCATTACTTTTGCTGCTTTTTCTAACAGTTTGAATACCAAGTTCACGCCAACGCTGTAGTTAGAAGCAAATACGATGCTGATTTTTTCTGCAGCGGCTTTGATAGCTTGCTTGCCAGCATCATCAAAACCTGTCGTGCCGATTACCATTTTCTTATGATTCGCCACACAAAAGGCGATATGTTCCAACGTGCCTTCTGGACGAGTAAAATCAATGAGTAAGTCAAAATTTGGATTTTCTGCCAATGTGGCTTTAATTGCCACGCCCAAATTACCCAAGCCAACTAATTCGCCCGCATCTACACCGATGAGTGATGAACCTGCACGCTCAAAAGCTGCAGTCAGTTCAACACCCTCAAATTGGTGAACTGCCTGAATTAAGTTACGTCCCATTCGACCGCCAGCACCCACGATCCCGATTTTTAATGTCATATTTGCTTCCTTTTATTGTTTTGAAAGTGCGGATAAGCGGTCGAATTTTACAAAAATTTTGCAAAACATTGTGAAAAATCGCCCGCTTGTTTTGTAAAACTGTCTCTATTTTTTGCCTAAAACCGCCACGTGTACCGTAATTTCCTCACGGTCATGGTAAAGATGCTTCGCCTGAATCTTAAACCAGAACCCTTGTTTGGTGAGCTCTTCTTTCAAGTAATTCAAGCAAAGCTGTACTTCTTGATAACGTTTTTTCATCGGCAATTTGAGGTTGAAAATTGCCTCACGACACCAACCATTAATAAGCCATTTTGCCATCAATTTACTGATGCGAATCGGCTGCTCTACCATATCGCACACCAGCCAATCGATTTGCTTGCGTTTTGGTGGTTGGAATTTAAAGCCATCTTCCGCACAATGCTCAATCCGTCCTGTATCGTGCAGGCTTGCCGCCATTTTCCCGTGATCAACTGCATAAACAAACAAGCCTCGCTTGACAAGCTGATACGTCCAACCACCTGGGCAAGCACCTAAATCGACACCCGTCATCTCTTCAGTAAAGCGTTTTTTCTCTTCTGTTTGTGGCACAAAAGTTAAGATCGCTTCTTCTAATTTCAGGGTGGAACGGCTTGGTGCATCGGCAGGGAATTTTAAACGCGGAATACCCATAAAAAACGGTGAACGGTTATCATTATAGGCATAGCCCACATAACAACAACCCGAACGTACAAACAGAATATGCAAGCTCACGCTACCCTTTACCTGCTCTGATTTCCCTAACCAGCCCTGTTTTTTAAGCTGATTACGCAACGGCACAGTAAATTTTCGGCAGAAGGTGAGAAGCTCTTTCGCTTCGTTTGTATCTGGCGTTTCCACGAAAATATCGCTACTGTTGCGAGGGTTTAACGCCTGATATTGCTCAAGAATGGGAGAAATGCGGTCATTTTCGGGTAAGTTCTGCAACAAATCGCCCACAACAATCATTTGGCGAGCGAAAATGAGCTGGTCGAATTTTAGCTCACGTGCTAAACGATCCGCATCACCCACTTGGTAGCATTCAAAGATCACATAACCGCTATTCTCTTTTAAATTGGCGAAACCAAACACGCCTAATTCCGCTGCTTTTTCGGTAATTTCGCCCGCCATCTCTTTTTCAAAGCCAGCACGGCAATATAACGCAAGTTTGTTCATTATTTTCGAGTTCTCACGCTAATGTAAAAAAGAGCTGACCAGCCGATCATAAAGAAAATACCGCCAATCGGGGTTGACCACGCAAAACCTTTTACGCCAGTAAATGCAAGGCTGTAAAGGCTACCGCTGAAAAGCAAAATGCCTAAAATCCAACTTCCGCCAATAATATTGAAAGCTTTGGTACGACAAGCAGGCGGATTTTGCACTTGATTTGCAATTTGGAATAAACCTAATGCAAGCAAGGCGAGAGTGTGGAAAACTTGATATTGAATGCCTGTTTGAATCCAAGCAAGTTCTTTGGGTTCAAGCACATTTTGTAAGCCATGAGCGGCAAATGCACCAAGTGCGATACAGAAAAAGCCACTAAAGGCACTAAAAGCTAAAAATTTGTTTTTCATCGGGTTCTCGTTAAGTTTTTGTTAAACCAATAAACGCCCGTATTATAAAACGCTTTTTCTTTGCGGATCTACCTTTTGCAGAAAACTTTTCCAAATCTACCGCTTGCTGGCTATTGCGTTATTTCTCAACTCTATTACAATACAGCCAATTTTTACTTTTATTTTTTATTGACTCCGAGCTTTTTTACCTACGTTTGCCAAATAGGGTAATTCAGCCAGCAGCAAGAAATTGCTCAATGGTTCGCGAAGAAATGAACGAGCCACTCGTGTTTAGAAAGGTGTCTTTTTTATGCAAAGTCCGATTATTCCTATTAAAAATGTAGGTAATGACGGCGAAAATGTGATTTCTGGCTTAGTTGATCGCTTCCAGCGTCAATATACCTATCTGCGACTTTCAATTACGGATGTTTGCAATTTTCGTTGTACCTACTGTTTACCTGATGGCTACCAGCCCCCTGCTCATAAACAAACGTTTTTAACACTCTCTGAAATTCAACGGGTGGCGAATGCGTTTGCATCACTTGGCACAGAAAAAATCCGCATTACAGGTGGCGAACCAACCTTACGCAAAGATTTCCTCGAAATTGCCCATACTATCGCCCAAACACAAGGCATTCGCAAAGTAGCGCTAACCACTAATGGTTACCGTATGGAAAAGGATGTTTCCTTTTGGCGAGAAGCGGGCATAACCGACATTAATGTGAGCGTAGATAGCCTCGATCCTCGTCAATTCCAACTGATTACAGGCGAAAACAAGTTGCAATCGATCTTAAAAGGGATCGATAAAGCCTTTGCTGTAGGCTACAAAAAAGTCAAAGTGAATGCGGTGCTGATGAAGCAATACACCTTGCCGGAGTTAGACAAATTCCTTGCTTGGATCAAACATCAACCTATTCAAATGCGATTTATCGAGCTGATGGAAACGGGCGAAATGGATGATTTTTTCAAAACACAACATCTTTCGGGGCAATCTATTCTGCAACGCCTGTTGCAAGAAGGCTGGACATTACAACCGAAATCACTTTCTGATGGGCCTGCTAAAGTACTTTCTCACCCCGATTATTTGGGCGAAATTGGCTTGATTATGCCTTATGAAAAATCGTTTTGTGCTAGCTGTAACCGCCTACGTGTTTCTGCTACAGGCAAATTGCACCTCTGTTTATTTGGCGAGGAAGGCGTGGATATTCGCGATTTATTGCAATCTGATGAGCAAAAATTACAGCTTGAAATGCGTTTAAAATCTGCCTTGCAAGGAAAACGAGAACATCACTACTTGCACATTGGCGATAGTGGCATTCGCAATAATTTAGCCTCGATTGGCGGTTGATTACCTTGTAGGGACGTGTTACTACGCCCTTACAAAGCTATATTATTTTTAAATAAAATTCTTACTATGACACAATTTACTCATATCAATCAAAACGGCGAAGCCAATATGGTCGATGTTTCAATGAAGCAAGAAACCGTGCGTGAAGCTCGTGCTGAAGCCTTTATCCGAATGAACCCTGAAACGTTACAGATGATTATTTCTGGCAACCACCATAAAGGCGATGTTTTTGCCACGGCTCGCATTGCAGGCATTCAAGCAGCAAAACGCACTTGGGATTTAATTCCACTCTGCCATCCACTAATGCTTTCGAAAGTGGAAATTTCACTTGAAGCCTTACCCGAAACCAACCAAGTTCGCATTGAATCCCTTTGCAAACTCACAGGCAAAACAGGCGTAGAAATGGAGGCCTTAACCTCGGCAAGCGTAGCAGCACTGACCATTTACGATATGTGCAAAGCCGTGCAAAAAGATATGGTAATTGAGCAAGTTCGCTTACTCAGTAAAAGCGGTGGTAAATCAGGCGATTTTGTCGCGAAATAGGAGAAACAGATGATTACCGTACTTTTTTTCGCCCAAACTCGTGAATTGGTAGGTGTAGATAAATTAGAAGTCGAAGCACAATTTGAGACCGCAGAAGCGTTACGACATCACTTAGCCGAACAAGGTGGCAAATGGGCGTTAGCCTTAAAAGCAGGCAAATTATTAGTCGCTATCAATCAAAGCATTGAGCCACTTTCAGCTGAAATCAAAGATGGTGATGAAGTGGCATTCTTTCCGCCTGTGACTGGAGGATAAAATGAACAGCACACTCGTAAAAGTACAAACTGAACCTTTCGATCAAAACGAAGTTTACTACTGGCTTAGCGAATATCATTCAGTAGGAGCAACCACTATTTTTGTCGGAAAAGTACGAGAAATGAATTTAGGCGATGATGTATCAGGCTTATATCTGGAGCACTACCCTGCAATGACCGAAAAAGCCTTGCACGAAATTGTCGAAGAAGCCCGTAGCCGTTGGGAATTACAACGCATTGCGATAATCCACCGCATCGGTCAGCTTTACACAGGCGATGAAATCGTGCTAGTTGGTGTAAGTTCTGCTCACCGCGGCAACGCTTACGCCGCCAATGAATTTATTATGGACTACCTAAAAACCAAAGCTCCGTTCTGGAAAAGAGAAACCACAACACACGGTGAACGCTGGATTGAAGGGCGTGAGAGCGATCAGCAAGCGGCTGAAAAGTGGCTGTAATTTGCAAATAATGTATATGGTAAGAAACATATCTTAAGAAAAGATACACCTCATTATCGTTTAATTGGCTTACCCTTCTATACCAAAGATCAATCTGATTTTACTCATCATTTTCAAAATGTGATGGGCTAACGCATAAAGATAAAGGCAGATTGTGATGATCTGCCTTTTTATCTAAAACAACCCCCAAATAGGCTTGCACTCTTGCGGGAGAGTTAAACCTCTGCCGAGTTCAATCCAACCTGTTGGATAATGAAAGTCTGAGCCGCCTGAGGCATACAAATCAAACTCTTTTGCCCAGCGGGTAATCAATTGGCGTTGATCTGGTGTTTGTCCACAACCTGCGACCTCAATGCCATCTCCACCTGCTTGTTTGAAATCTTCAATCAAACGACGCACCCAACGTCCCGTCATTTTATAGCGAAGTGGATGTGCAATCGAAATCACACCGCCTGCTTGATGTACGGTCTCAATAGCCTCTTGCATCTCGCACCACTTCGGCTTTACATAAGCGAGTTTACCCTGCCCCAAATATTTTTTGAATGCGTGTTCAATATTGCGTACATATTCTTGCTCAAGCAAAAAGCGTCCATAATGAGCTCGAGTCACTTCGCCACTAGCTAATTTTTTTGCCCCTTCGTAGGCATCTGGAATGCCCGCCTTTGCAAGTTTTTCGCCAATTTCGACCGCTCGTTGTTCACGCAATGCTGCCTGATTATCCAATAACGCCACTAATTCAGGATGTGTTTCATCCACATTAAGTGCGGCAAGATGAATGTTCTTTTCTTGCCAAACAATTGACACCTCTACCCCGCTGATAAAACGAATCGGCTGATTTTGAGCCGCAAGCTTCGCTTCAGTAATGCCTGCCACGGTATCATGGTCGGTTAAAGCCAGCATTTCTACACCTTGCTCAACAGCTCGATTGACCAATTCAGTTGGGGTTAATAAACCATCTGAAGCCGTGCTGTGTGAATGTAAATCGTATTTCATTAAATCAGCCCCACCATTTTGAAAAAGGTTTGATAAGCCTCCACTTTTTTCTCAAATTTAAGTGGATAAGCCCGAGAAGTGGACGGCAAGCGGTATAATTTGAGCGGACGATTTACAGAATAAGGGTAATCAATCCACTCATTCGTTTTTGGTGCTTTCACTTTTTCTGGCAATAAACCGAGCAAGGTTTCCGTCGCTAATCCACCTGTAGTAAAAAGCCATTCCACTTTTGGCAAATCAATCAGAAGCTCGTCCATATCAACAGGCTCAACAATTTTCAAATCTTTATCTGCCGCATTACCCCGCAACCGAATTGCCGTTTTCGCCGAAGAACAAAGTGCAATCCCCTTCTCTTGCAAAAATGTCTCAATTCGCACAGGGTCGAACCGCTTTTCATCACCTACGCGAAAATGATCTTTATCGCCATAAAACACCTCACCCATAATTCGCCACATATCGTTTTGAAAATTCGGATAGTGAAATTCCATACAGCGTTTTTCATCTGTAGGCGGAAATGTGCCCATCATCACCACTTTGGCTTGAGGCGGTAAAATAGGATTGAAAGGATGATGCTCTAAAGGGTATTCAGTTTCGGGTAACATAAAATTAACAATAGCCATTAAAAATGGCTCAATCCTAGCGGGGAAGTTGCCGTTTGTCTAGCAAATTTAACCGCTCACAAGCGGTGTCTTTTTGCCTATTTTTCGCAATTTCCCTTAATTTCTGATATAATCCATTCAATTTTTTGGCTAATAAAATAGCCATCTATATTTGTTAAACATAGGAACAAAGAATGTCTGAACAAAACCAACAAACTTATGACTCTTCAAGCATTCGAGTACTTCGTGGTTTGGAAGCTGTACGTACTCGACCTGGGATGTATATCGGGGATACCGATGATGGTTCTGGCTTACACCATATGGTGTTTGAAGTGGTAGATAACGCTATCGATGAAGCATTAGCAGGCCACTGTAAAGATATTATCGTGACGATTCACTCAGATAATTCCGTTTCTGTGCAAGATGATGGTCGTGGTATTCCTGTTGGTATTCACCCAGAAGAAGGTGTTTCTGCGGCAGAAGTAATTATGACCGTACTTCACGCTGGGGGTAAATTCGATGATAATTCTTATAAAGTTTCAGGTGGTTTACATGGCGTAGGCGTATCTGTGGTAAACGCTCTTTCAACCAAATTACAACTTACCATCCGTCGTGAAGGACATGTACACGAGCAATTTTATAGTCTAGGCGAGCCAGATGCCCCCCTTGCGATTATTGGCGAAACAGAAAAAACAGGTACAACTGTGCGTTTTTGGCCAAGCCTTGATATTTTCAAACATGAAACAACGTTCAAATACAGCATCCTTTCTAAACGTTTACGAGAGCTTTCATTCCTAAATTCAGGTGTTTCTATTCGTTTAGTTGATGAGCGTGATGGTAAAGAAGAACACTTCCACTACGAAGGTGGTATTAAAGCTTACGTTGAATTTTTAAACGAAAGTAAAACGACAATTCACAACACCCCATTCTATCTTTCTACTGAAAAAGATGATATTGGCGTAGAAATTTCACTGCAGTGGAATGATTCTTATAATGAAAATGTTTACTGTTTTACCAATAACATTCCTCAACGTGATGGCGGTACACACTTATCTGGCTTTCGCGGTGCATTAACGCGAGCATTGAAAAATTACATTGATAAATATTCAAGCAAATTACTGAAAAAAAATGATGCAAAAGTAGATCCATCAGGTGAAGATGCTCGTGAAGGTTTAGTTGCGGTGATCTCAGTAAAAGTGCCAGATCCTAAATTTTCATCTCAAACTAAAGATAAATTAGTTTCGTCAGAAGTACGTTCTGCTGTAGAAAGTTCAATGTATGAAGCATTGGAGAGCTATTTAGAGCTTAACCCTGCTGATGCAAAATTGATTGTAGAGAAGATTATTTCTGCAGCTCGTGCACGTGAAGCAGCACGAAAAGCACGTGAAGCCAGCTATAACAAAAGCGGTTCAAGCATCAAACGTCCAGACAAACTCGCTGATTGCCACGAAAAAGATCCTGCCCATTCAGAAATCTATCTTGTGGAGGGGGATTCTGCGGGTGGTTCAGCAAAATCTGGTCGTAACTCAGACTACCAAGCTATTTTGCCATTAAAAGGTAAAATCCTAAACGTAGAAAAAGCTCGCTTTGACAAAATGCTTTCTTCTAAAGAAGTGACTAATTTAATTTCTGCATTAAGAACTGGAATTGGTCGAGACCACTTTGACATTGAGAAATTACGCTACCACAAAATCATTATTATGACCGATGCGGACGTGGATGGTGCCCACATTCGTACTCTCTTATTGACGTTCTTCTACCGTCAAATGCCAGAGCTTATCGAAAACGGCTACATCTACATCGCACAACCACCACTTTATAAAGTGAAAAAAGGTAAACAAGAACGTTATATCCAAGATAACGATGAAATGGCACAGTATGAAATTTCTATCGCTCTTGAAGATGCTAACTTATTTGTAAGCAGCGATGCACCCGCATTAAACGGAATGGCATTAGAAAACTTAATTGCACAATACAATCAAGTACAAAAATTGATTGAACGCTTAACGCATCGTTATCCTTCTGCTTTATTAAATGAGTTAATTTACTCTCCTGCTCTTTCTACTGAATTTACAAAAGAAGAAGCTAATATTACCGCTTGGGTGGAAAACTTTGTAAATCAATTATCAGAGAAAGAAACAGATGGAAGTTTCTATCGTGGTAACGTATTCTTTAACACAGAACGTCATTTCTATGAACCAGAAATTATTGTTACCACACATGGTATTGATACAACTTATCGTTTCGATTTTAACTTTATCACCAGCAACGAATATGCTCGTATCGTTGCATTAATGCAAGTGCTAAAAGGTTTACTGACACCAACGGCTTATGTAAAACGAGGTGAACGTCAGCAAGCAGTTAACTCATTTGCAGAAGCTTTAGATTGGCTAATTAAAGAGTCTCGCAAAGGCTTGACTATCCAACGTTATAAAGGGTTAGGTGAGATGAATCCAGAGCAATTATGGGAAACTACTATGGATCCTGTTGCTCGTAAAATGCTTCAAGTGACCATTACCGATGCTATTGCAGCTGATAAACTCTTTAGTACGCTAATGGGTGATGAAGTTGAGCCTCGTCGTGATTTCATTGAGGCGAATGCATTATATGCAGAATTAGATATCTAACAAACTACAAAAGAAAAGCTCATTTCAAACGAAATGAGCTTTTTTCATATTATTTCATTAAATCAATAAACTCTTGTTCAGATAACACTTTCACCCCCAACTCTTGTGCTTTGGCCAATTTCGAACCCGCTTTTTCACCTGCAATCAGGTAATCCGTTTTACTTGAAACTGAACCAGAAACCTTACAACCTAAGCCTTGCAATAACGCTTTGGCTTGATCACGGGTTAATTGACTTAATGTACCCGTTAATACCACATTTTTATCTTTGAGTGGATTGTCCGCAATTTCCACTTTCTCGACCGCTTGCCAATGGATACCTTGGGCTTGTAAATCTTCTACGACGGCAACATTATGCGGCTCTTTCCAGAATGAAACGATACGATTTGCCACCACTTCGCCCACATCTTGCACCTCTTGCAGTTGCTCAAAGGTTGCCACTTGGATTGCCTCAAGCGTACCAAAATGGTTAGCTAAATTCAATGCAGTTGATTCACCTACATCACGAATACCCAATGCAAAAAGGAAACGAGGCAAGGTGGTTTGTTTCGCTTTTTCTAAGCTATTTAGGACATTTTGAGCCGATTTTTCGCCCATTCTCTCTAATCGCATCAAGATCGTTTTATCGAGCTTAAACAGATCTGCAGGCGTTTTAATCAATTCACTTGCCATTAATTGCTCGATCAACTTCTCGCCCACGCCTTCAATATCCATCGCTTTACGGGAAACAAAGTGTTTTAATGCCTCTTTGCGTTGGGCTTCGCAGAACAGCCCACCTGTACAACGAGCTACCGCTTCGCCATCTACGCGAACCACTGCCGATTCACACACAGGACAAGAGGTCGGAAATACGATTTTTTTTGCATTAGTAGGACGACGTTCTGCCACTACGCCAATAATTTGCGGAATCACATCTCCTGCACGACGAACAATCACGGTATCCCCAATCGCAATACCAAGACGCTCAATTTCATCACCATTGTGTAACGTCGCATTGCTGACCGTAACCCCTGCCACAAATACAGGTTCAAGCTTCGCTACAGGCGTAATCGCCCCCGTTCGCCCCACTTGAAATTCCACATCATTAAGCACGGTCATCTCTTCTTGTGCAGGGAATTTATAGGCAATCGCCCAGCGCGGCGAGCGAGAGATAAAACCAAGCTGCTCTTGCAAGGCAATCTCATTGACTTTCAACACGGTGCCATCAATGTCGTAGCCCAAATTTGGACGTTTGGTTTGAATATCCGTATAAAATTCAGCTAACTGTTCTACCCCTTTGGCAAGGCGAATTTCATTATTAACAGGAATACCAATTGATTTTAACCATTGCAAACGATCGAAATGCGTGTTTGGCAAAGGCTGCTCTGCCTCATAAATACCAATACCGTACGCATTCAGTGTAAGCGGGCGTTGTGCGGTAATTTTAGGATCTAACTGTCGAAGCGACCCCGCCGCCGCATTACGCGGGTTCGCAAAGGTTTTCTCGCCGTGCTCTAACGCTCTTTCGTTTAACGTATTAAACCCTTTTTGAGGCATAAACACTTCACCGCGCACCTCAAGACGAGCAGGCGGATTATCCGTATTCAAACGCAGTGGCACATTGCGAATAGTGCGGACGTTGGCAGTAATATCTTCGCCCGTTGTACCATCGCCACGGGTTGCAGCTTGGGTAAGAATACCATTCACATACAAAATACTGACTGCTAAACCATCTAATTTAGGCTCACAACAAAATACCATCGTTTCAGGATTGCGATGAATTTGCCCTTCAATACGACGCAAAAAACCTAATAACTCTTCATGAGAGAAAGCATTATCAAGCGAAAGCATAGGTAACTCGTGGGTAATTTGGATGAAGCCTGATAACGGTTTTGCCCCTACTCGTTGCGTTGGCGAGTCAGGAGTAACCAGTTCAGGATGGGCTTTTTCAATCGCTTTGAGTTCGTTCATTAAGCGGTCATATTCCGTATCAGGCACGAGCGGATTATCTAACACGTGGTAGTGATATTCATATTTGCGTAATGTTTGGCGAAGTTGTTCCAACTCTAATGATGAAATTGCTTGTTGATTTAAAGTATTTGCAAATAAAGGCATAGTAAACTCGAATTTAGTAAAAGGATCGATAAAAAAGACCGCTTGCAAGCGGTCTGTTTTCCCCAAAAGTGTGCAGATGATTAGCTCACGCGTTTTAAATATTCAATGCGAGCATTTTCATCAAAGATTTCGTGGCGATCGTTTAAAACAAAGCCATTTAATGCACTAGCTAAGCGTTCCGTACATTGTAACATCAATCTTAAATTAGTTCGCAGATTACCGTCGGTTGGTAAGTGCATAAAAAGCACTAAACCAATGGTTGAAAAATCTTTTAAATTGTTAAGATCAAACACGCCAGGTTGCATCATATTTGCAACACTAAAAATCACAGGCGAATTGCTATTCCCCAAATGTTTATGGCGATGAAAAATATTATATTCTCCATATTCAAAGCCTAATGCTTCTAAGCATTGTACCACGTGTTCACCTTCAAATTGATACCCTTCTGCCGACACCACATAAAACGTGATCATATCAGCAGGGATTTCTGGCTTGGACTCAATAGATTCTTGAGTAACTGAAATAGACTCCTCTATCGTTACCGATACTGCTGGCTCTACCACTTGTTCTACATATTGTGCGACATTCTGCTCTACCAATTGGCTACTATAAATTGGACTGAACATAGATTGACCATAAATTGGCGTGGCACTTTCTCGCTCTAATTCCCTTACTACATTATTTTCTTCTTGTCCTGGTAAACGGATTTTAATTCCGCTAAGTGAGTTTTGTACATCACGTTGAATTTCTGCTGAAGACTGTACTTCTACCTCTGGTGTTGCTACATTTTCTACTTGTGAATGTAGCGATGTATCAAAATGAGAATGCACTTCTGGCGGTACATTATTTATAGGTGTTGAAGGTGGACGCTGTGAAAAAGAGTTAGAAAAAAGACGCGATTTTTCGCGACGATTAGACAAAATACTTGACCCTATCAAAATTGCAATTAGCAATCCTGCCAGAATAAAGAAAATAATATGAAGTTCCATAAACCCTCTCAGAAAATCATCTAAAAATTTAAGATTCACTATTTGCGAAAAAAGATGACATAGCTTACCATATTTCAAACAAAATTTTGAGCATTTAAGGTTTTTATGTCATTGTTATTTTCATCTCCACAAAATCAAATTTCAGCGGGTTTCCATTATTTCGTCAAAGGCTGGAGCTTGTTGGCACAGAAAAAATTCTTACCATTCGTTATCATCCCCTTAATCATTAATGTATTACTGATTATTGGGCTTTCTTGGTTTTTCTTAAATAGCATGAACCATTGGGTCGAACTCCTACTTCCATCTTGGTTAGATTGGCTTTCGTTTATCCTTATCCCACTGGTTTTCGTATTATTGTTAGTCGGTTTTTACTTTGCATTTACTACACTAGCAAATTTTATTGCTGCCCCATTTAATGCGCTATTATCCGAAAAAGTGGAATTACAACTTACTCATCAACCGCTGGATGACGCATCATTATTTGGTATGCTCAAAGATATTCCACGAATGTTTAAACGTGAATGGCAAAAAATGATGTATAGCATGCCACGTTTAATTGCTTTGTTTTTCCTTGGTTTTGTACCTGTTTTAGGGCAAACAGCCGTACCTGTGCTTGCTTTTATTTTCGGGGCTTGGATGATAGCCATTCAATATTGCGACTACCCGTTTGATAATCATAAAATCAGCTTTCCACGTATGCGTAATGCCTTAAGCCAAAATAAATGGATGAATTACACATTTGGCACTTTAGTAAGCCTATTTACTATGATTCCGTTTGTGAATTTTATGGTAATGCCTGTTGCCGTTTGTGGTGCAACGGCAATGTGGGTAGAAGAATATCGACAATTCTTTTTAGATAATGCAACAGGTGAGTTTGAACGAAAAAATTATACTTTCTCTACATCAAGAGGAAAAGATCTAACTACTCGCTCTGAAAATTATGAAGTAAAATAACAAACCAAAGAAAAAGCCCATTTAAAATAATCCATTTATTTTAAATGGGCTTTCGCCTCGGTTTGCACCTTTATGTTTTTCGTGACGCTGGTAGCTGCCTTTGCCTTTTTTATTACGTTCCACTCGTGTGCGGAAAAGGGGATCGGTGACTAATGCTTTAACTGCACTATCGTTAATCTTACCCCGTTGATGGGCATACTGATTTTTTGTCATATTGGTTTCCTTATTAAGTTGATGTATTTTGCGTTTTACGCAGTTGCTATTGTGACAAATTTGATACAGTTTGTACATAAGCCTCTCGTTCTTACTAAAAAAATAAGGCAGATTTTATTCAATCTGCCTGAATTTAAAATGAAATTAACGCATTACCCACTTCCCATCAACATAATCCATAATCCATTTGGTTTTCTTGCCGTTCTTTTCAGAGGTCACATATTGACGTTTCTCTTTACGGCTGAAACTAATAATTGCAGGATTACCCTCTGGGTCTGTTAATGGTGCATCTGCCAAATATTGCAATTTTTCTGGCAAGCGGTCGCGATATTGAGCTAATTCACTCACTTTTGCAGGGCGGCTTTCACGCACTTTCGGGAAGTTATGTGCCGACATAAACACGCCGACCGCACTATCACGTAATACAAAATAGGCATCGGCCTTTTCGCATTTTAATTCTGGGAACGGAATTGGCTCTTCACGAGGTGGAGCAACTTCACCGTTTTTTAGAATTTTACGGGTATTATCACAGTTGGTACAGCCCATATATTTGCCGAAACGCCCCAGTTTTAAGTGCATATCCGCACCACATTTATCACATTCCACGATAGGGCCATCATAGCCTTTAATTTTGAATGTGCCTTCTTCAACCAAATACCCATCGCAATTTGGATTGTTACCACAAACGTGTAATTTACGATGAGGATCGATAATGTAGCTATCCATCGCCGAATCACATTTCGGGCAGCGTCTACGTGCCATTAACGCCTTAGTTTCTGAATCTTCATCTAAAACGTTAATCAATTCCTCTTCAGGAATTAAATTCATCGTGGTTTTGCAGCGCTCTTTTGGTGATAATACATAACCTGTACAGCCTAAGAATACACCCGTTGAAGCGGTACGAATTGCCATTTTGCGTCCGCAAGTTGGACAATCTATATTGGTTGGTACAATACTATTTGGCTTCATACCACCTTGCAGCTCATCTAATTCTGCTTGAGTGAGTTGCTCGGAAAAATCTTTGAAAAATGCATTTAACGCATCAATCCAATTCTCACGACCTTCTGCAATTTTGTCGAGCGTTTCTTCCATATTCGCAGTGAAATCATAATTCATTAAATCGCCAAATGATTCGTTTAGACGGTCGGTAACAATTTCGCCCATTTTCTCTGCATAGAAACGGCGGTTTTCAACATGCACATAGCCACGCTCTTGAATAGTCGAAATAATTGAGGCATAAGTTGAAGGGCGACCAATACCACGCTTTTCCAACTCACGCACTAATGCCGCTTCTGAATAACGTGCAGGCGGTTTGGTAAAATGTTGGCTAGGATTAACCGCTTGTAATGCTAATTTCTCGTTCAACTCAACATTTGGCAACTCTTGATCTTCTGCTGTTTTTCCTTGTACAGGTAACACTTTTGTCCAACCATCAAAACGCAATACGCGACCTTTTGCTTTTAGCTCATAATCGCCAGCAGTCACGGTTAAGCAGGTTGAATCATATTGTGCTGGCAACATTTGGCACGCTAAGAAACGACGCCAAATTAAGTCGTATAAACGTTCAGCATCTTTCTCCATACCCGATAAATCCGCCATTGCGACATTTACATCTGATGGGCGAATTGCTTCGTGAGCCTCTTGAGCATTCTCACGGCTAGAGTAGAAATTCGGTTTTTCTGGCAAGTATTGCGAACCGAATTGTTTATCAATATAACCACGAGCCATATTTAACGCATCTTGGCTAAGGTTGGTTGAGTCGGTACGCATATAGGTAATGTAACCCGCTTCATATAAGCGTTGAGCCAACATCATTGTTTTCTTCACGCCAAATCCCAAACGGGTGCTTGCCGTTTGTTGCAGCGTTGAAGTGATGAATGGCGGACTTGCTTTTGAGCTGGTCGGCTTTTTCTCAATGTCGGTAACGATAAACGCAGATTGTTGCAAGTTTTTAACCGCTTGCATTGCTTCTGCTTCGTTCTTTGCTTGCCATTTTTTGCCGAGATAATTTGTCAGATCAAGCGGTAGTTTTTTGCCATTTGATTGCGTATCCGCCACAATTTCCCAAAACTCTTCAGGTTGGAAGGCTTTGATCTCACGTTCACGTTCTACTAATAATTTTACTGCAACAGATTGTACACGCCCTGCTGACAAACCGCGTGCCACTTTTTTCCAAAGTAGTGGAGAAACCATAAAGCCTACCACACGGTCTAAAAAGCGACGAGTTTGCTGTGCGTTTACACGGTCGATATTCAGATGTTCTGGCTTTTCAAACGCTTTTTTAATCGCATTTTTGGTAATTTCGTTAAACACCACGCGACTAAAGCGGCTTTCATCACCGCCAATCACTTCACGTAAATGCCAAGCAATCGCTTCCCCTTCTCTATCCAAGTCGGTGGCGAGATAGATATGATCGGCTTTTTTCGCTAACGTTTTAAGCTCTGAAACCACTTTCAGCTTATCAGGCATAATTTGGTAATTCGCTTTCCAACCGTGATAAGGGTCGATCCCCATACGTTTTACCAACGCATTACGCTCTTTTTCTGCTTTAATTTTGGCTTTTTCTTCCGCAGTTAAGCCTTTGGTTGAAATCGGTTTTGCTCGTTCCGTTTTTTCTTCTGAGCCACTTTTTGGCAAATCCCGAATATGCCCCACGCTTGATTTCACTACATAGTCACTGCCTAAGTATTTATTGATTGTTTTCGCTTTGGCTGGTGACTCAACAATAACTAATGATTTACCCATTGCTATTTCCTAATAATTAAAAAGATAAAGATGCTTTTCCGCTTATTATTTTTACAATAACAAGGCTACAAGCAAATTACAACATAAACACACTAAATAAAATGGCGATTGTTTAAAACAAATTCAACTTGCCTTAAATAATAAGAGCTAAAACGTAATAAAGCCTATTAAGCATACACTTAATAGGCTAAAACTTATCTACATTGTGCTTTAAATCGAAGTAGGTGGTCAAGCAGCACAATTGCCATCATCGCTTCTGCAATTGGCACGGCTCGAATGCCTACGCAAGGATCGTGTCTGCCTTTGGTCACAACTTCAACAGGTTCGTTATTTAAATTTACACTTTGACCTGGCACAGTAATGCTTGAAGTTGGTTTTAACGCAATATTAGCAATAATCGGCTGCCCTGAGCTAATACCGCCTAGAATACCGCCTGCATGGTTAGATAAAAAGCCTTCTGGCGTCATTTCATCACGGTGCTGGCTACCTTTTTGCTCTACCACTGCAAAACCATCGCCAATCTCGACCGCTTTCACGGCATTGATGGACATTAACGCGTGAGCTAAGTCCGCATCCAAGCGGTCAAAAACAGGCTCGCCCAAACCAACAGGGACATTTTCTGCCACCACCGTTAATTTTGCACCAATGGAATCGCCCTCTTTTTTGAGTTCACGAATGAGTTCATCAAACTGCTCGACCGCCACAGGATCTGGGCAGAAAAACGGATTGCTATTCACTTCATTCCAATTAATTTTGCTGATATCTGCCACTTTTTCAGGATCAATTTTAACCGAGCCAATTTGCGATAAATAGCCTCGTACTTCAATACCAAATTGTTCACGCAGATATTTTTTTGCAATCGCCCCTGCAGCCACACGCATTGCAGTTTCACGAGCGGAAGAACGACCTCCACCACGATAATCGCGAATGCCATATTTTTGTTGGTAAGTATAATCAGCGTGACCTGGACGGAATTTATCCATAATATCACCATAATCTTTGGAGCGCTGGTCACCATTTTTGATGATTAGCCCGATACTCGTGCCAGTGGTTTTCCCTTCAAATACGCCCGATAAAATCTGTACTTCATCATCTTCACGACGAGGGGTGGTATAACGGGATGTCCCAGGTTTACGTCGGTCTAAATCGGGTTGAAGATCTGCCTCACTTAATTCTATATTCGGCGGTACACCGTCCACAATACAGCCCAATGCGATACCGTGAGATTCGCCAAAAGTGGTGACCTTAAATAATTGTCCAATGCTGTTACCTGCCATATTGCTTTCCTTTTATTGTTATTTGCAAAATTCTATGCGATTTTACCCGCTTGTGCCGCCAGATTATCCTCAGAATGCAAGTGAACATCAAGCTGATTGAGTGCAAATCGGATACCATTTTCTCTAAATAGCTGATTGATGCGATATTGCAAGAAGTTCATTGTCTCTATGCGATCACCCAATTCGCCCACGAACACGAGCAACTCGTGTTCTAATGCATTATCGCCAAAATGAAGCATATTGATTTCCACTTTTGGCTCACTCAACACTTTTGGTGCTTCATTGACTGCCTGTAGAAGTAATCGTTGCATCAAATCAAGGTCGGTATCATAGCTCACTTTAAAGAAAATTTGTAAGCGAGTGATGGTATTATTCAGCGTCCAGTTGATAAAACGATCCGTCACGAAGGCTTGGTTTGGTAATACCACTTCCATATGATCCGAATTTAGCAAAGTAGTAGAACGTAAACGAATCTTTGTGATAATCCCCGTGTACTGCCCTACTGTCACTTTATCGCCCACTCGAATTGGACGTTCAAACAGCAAGATAGAGCCTGATACGAAGCTGCCAAAAATCTCTCGCACTCCAAAACCCAAACCGACTGAAAGGGCGGTAAAGATCCATTGGATTTTTGTCCACGAAATCCCCAGTGCTGAAAACGCAGATACACTGCCGAACGTCACGATAATGTAAGTCAACATCGTAATAATCGTCTGTGGCGTCCCTTTGGAGAGAGGTATTTTCGAGAAAACAGTCACTTCCAAAATACCCGTAATATTTTTAATCAACACATAGGTGATTACCATATAAAGCGAGGCTCGCATTAAGTTGAGTAACGTAACCGACTCAACCTGATTGCCTTCGTTGCTCTCCCATAAAATCACGCCATCAAGGTAGTAGGCGACACTAATCAGATCCGACCAAATCACATAAAGCGATACAAACAGCACCACCCAGCCAATCAAATCGGTGACACGATAAATCTGTTGGTTTACCACCGAGAGCTTGATAGTTTCATCTTCTTTTGTGCCGTTTTCTAACACTTGTTCACGCAATTTACGACGTTTATCTTGCAAACGACGATATGCCAAACGACGGGCAGAGATTGCTACAAAACGATATGCAAAATAGCGCCCAAAAACCCAAAGCAAAATCACAAAATAGCTATTGAGTAAGTGGGTAATAAGATAAACTGCGGTATAGTAATAGCCTAAAATAATGAGGATAATCAATGAGATAGGCACAATTACTAAAATCAGTCGTAATAAACGGAACAAGCTAATACTTGTGTTCGTTGCACCCTCTTCTTTCTTAGCTTTTTGGTATTCACGAATCGCTCGGTTAAGCAATGGGCGAACCACAAAAAGGCAAAGTGCCAACGCAATAATTGACATTACCTGCCCAATTGCATCGTTGAGATAGCCAATTTCATCAATTTGCGATGGAATAGACGACACCAATAATAAACCAACAATCCAAATTGATTGCTTGATAATACGTTGGAAAATACGGTTACTCTCTTGCGGCATACCAAAATGGCGGAATGCTAAACCATTCGGGCGAAGTAATGAAAGCACCGTCGCAAAGAACCACCAATAAAGCGTTACTCGCACACCCCAACGCCCAATTGCAATCGGATCATTAAAGAAAAGAAAACCTATCGCATTATAAGCGGTGAAAAACATCAGAGTACTTGGTAAAGCCAACAATACTGTCCAAAACATCGCTTCTGGCGTCAACCAATGACTATCGTTAGTCAGCGTGTTTACTCGTAAAGCAAGGCTTGCCAAGCGGTCTTTTATTGACGATTTTTTCCAATTGATGAGTAATGCAATCAACAAGAAAATAGAGGTAAACAATACCGTAGATAATAAATTTGGCTGTGCGTTTTCAATCCCAACATAATCGGTCAAAACACCTATTTCTGCAAATGCTAACGCAGGAAAAGCCTTAAGCCACGCAAAATCAATCGGATTATTGCTGTTTACCCAGAAACTTTGCTGTTGTAGTTTACGTTGCAAGGCATCGCCAATCGCCAAGGCTTGGCGTTGGTTATTTTCAATCGTAATCGAAAGATTAAGCTGGCTGTTTAACGACTTAATAATCTCATCCAACAATTTTTGACGCTCTTTGAGAATATTATTTAACGCACTATTCTCTTCATTCGTTAAAGGTTCTTCCAAGTTATGTGTCAGATTGCGGACATAATCATCAATATTATAAAGCTCATCGCGTTGTTGTGAATATTCAAACAGATTAACTCGCACATTCGAAATTAATTTTGCCAAATTATTATTAATTTTTTCGGTCGGCAGCGTTTGCTTCTGCTTGTTAATCACCTTGGAAAGCACAAGCGTGCCTTGTAATGCGCTAATTTGCTCATCGATATTGCGTTGCGTTTGAGTAAGGCTTTCCAACACATTTCGCATCCGTAAATCATCGTGCGAAAGCGTATTTAATTTCTTAGTTTGTTGCACCAAAAATTGGCTTAATTCTTTATTATGATCTAGCTCATCTGTAATTAAGAAATTCTCAATACTACTTGCAATGCGTTGACTAGCGACATCTTTTGCCTTTTGCTCGGAATCTTCTAAACGCTTAGTATTAAGCACCTCTTGCAATACCGATAACTGCTTTTGCATTAACGCTTGACGTGCTGCAGCCTCGCTTCGTTTTGCTTCATCAAAAGCAATCAATCGCTCTGCATTATTGCTGAGTAAATTGTTATAACGATTACTCTCTTCAATAAAACGGATTTCAGCATCCCAGCGCTCCATAGCATTCGGTAATTCGCTCTGTGGCGGCAAGCTTTTTACACGGTTAATCTCTTGCAACCTTACGCTATTTTCATTCAATAAACGTTGGTTATTTTTAAGCAAATTGCGATCGTTCGAAATTTGAGCACCTAATGCTAACAATTGAGACTGCACACTCTGCAAATCTGCTTCAATTCTTTCTTGCTGCTTAATCAGATCTGCCAATGAGAGTGCATTAAAGCTATTTTCTGAAACCGCATCCGCTTCTTTTTTATTCTCTGCAGTACGTTTTTGCACCTGTGCAAGATCTTGCGGCAAGGCTTGCAGCTGCTTTTCTAATGCCGCAAAATCTGCTTTTTGCTTTAAAGTTTGCTCATTAAAATGCTTGGTTAATTCCAGGTTTTGATCTTGAGCATTCATTTCAGCTGACTCTAATGAGCCCGATCTTAATGCACTAATCTGCTGCCTTAAACTCTCTTCCGCTCGGTTTTGAGAAACTTCCGCCCAAACCTCATGGGAAAAAAGCGTGAGGCTGAATAAGCAGGAAAAGAGTATACTTGCGGTATTCTTAAACATTCTTATCCTAATTTCTTGCAGTTAAATCTTCCGTTGCCCATTTCACTTCTTCATTAGTGTTTTGATTTTTGATAAAAATATCCAACTGATTAAAGGCAATTTCAATTCCGTATTGTTCGAAAAGTTCGTTAATACGGCGGTTGAGTTGATCAATGGTGCGAATACGTTCGCTTAATTGCCCCACATAAACACGCAACTCGTGATCTAATGTGCTTGCCCCAAATGAGAGGAAATATGCCATGGGTGCAGGATCTTTAACTACTGTAGTAGTTTCTTCAGCAGCTTGAAGCAATAATTTCTTCACTAATTCTAAATCTGAGCCATATGCCACACCGATACTAATCACTAAACGAGTCATTGAATTGGTTAATGCCCAGTTCACCACACGTTCAGTAATAAAAGCTTTATTTGGCACAATCACTTCTTTTTTGTCATTGTCGATTAAAGTAGTTGCTCGAATACGGATTTTCGACACTGTTCCATTAAATGAACCGATGGTGATCATATCACCAACACGAATAGGACGTTCAAATAAGATGATAATGCCTGAAACAAAGTTCCCAAAAATTTCTTGCATACCGAAACCCAAACCAACCGATAATGCCGTAAAGAGCCATTGTAGCTTAGACCACGACATTCCCAAGGTTGAAAAGGCAAAAGCCGCTCCTAACACCACTAATAAATAGGTTAATAAGGTACTGATGGTATAAGGCGTACCTTGAGAAAGCGAAAGATGTGGGAAAACAAAAGTTTCCAACAAACCACTTAAGTTCTTAATCAACACATAGGTCACCACAATAATCACTAGTGCAACCAATATATTAAGCAAGGTAATCGATTCCATCACCACGCCTGCGTCAGTCGTCACACTTTGTTGCCAGAGTGTTACGCCTTTTAAGTAATATGCAACGGTAATAAGATCAGACCAAACCCAATAAAGTGCTGCAAATAAACCAACCCAGAGCACAAAATCAGTTACTTTCAGCATCTGATTTTTGATCTCACTCACAGCCATTTCATCTGCTTTGATTTCGAATGGTACATCCTCTTCGCCGAAGTTATGTGCTTGTTCATTGCTTGCCTGTTTCGCTAAAGACTCTTTTTTCTCAAGCAAACGGCGATGTGCTAAACGGCGGGAAGAAACAGTAAAGCCACGATAACATACATTTCGCACGATAATCCAAGTGGTTACCGCAAAATAAGTTGAAATCAGATGTTCAATGATGACCAATGATGTGTAGTAATACCCCATCACAATCAACACGATCAACGCAATCGGTGCCAGCAACAAGACCAAACGCACAAAACTTAATGCCCCTTTGGGTGCGTGAATATCCTCTGCTGTGTTTTGATACGTTGAAATTGCTTTTCTAAACCCAGGTGCGATAATAAAGACTGTCATTGCCAAAACAGTAATGGTCATAATTTCGCCCAATACATCATACGTAATGCCCGTTTCCACATTGGCAAAAATAGAGGTATTCAACAATAAACCAATAACCCAAACGGAGCGTTTTAGAATGTTATAGAACAGCTCATTACTTTTTTGTGGCATATCAAAATGCTGATAACCAATGCCATGAGGACGAAGAATTGCCATCATAAAGGCAAAGCAGAACCAATAACCCGCCATTTTCAAGCCCCACGGCCAAATCGGAAGTGGATCTTGGAAACAGATGTAAGTCACCAAAATAAACACCGTTAAAAACATAAAGGTGCTTGGCAAACATAAAATCGTGGTTAAAAGAATCGCTTTAGGTGTATTCCATTGGCTATCGGTTTCTACCGATTTCATTCTGTTATTGATCTCGGTTAATTGGCGTTTAATGTTCTCTTTTTGACGCAAAATCAAGCCAATTAGCAACAATAAACTACCAATTAAGAGTGTGGCAGGAATCACATTGTCACGCCAATTTGAAAAATCGAACTGTTTGCCAATCTCTTCTAACTGAAATCCAAGTGTTGGGCCTAGTTTCGCAAACCACGCAAAATCAATCGCATTATTACTTTTTACCCAAAAGCTTTGCTGCTGCAATTTTTGTTGCAACTCATCGCTGATGGTTTGCACTTGTTTCTGGGTTAGTTCAATGTTGATTGCCAAATTCAACTGAGTATTCATCGATTTAATCAATTCCACAAAAGTTTTCGTACGAGCTGATAAAATCTCCGTTAGCTGTTTCTTTTCAGCATCTGTAAAAGTGTTTTTCTCCTCTTTTTCAAGCTTCGCAATATAACTTTTAGGATCCGCAATTTTATCTTTGAACTCAGTCATATCAAAAATATTCACACGGAGTTCATTAATACGTTCTGCCAAACCTTTGATCATCTCATCTTGTGGCAAAGCCGCACGCTGCTTATTGATAATACGCGAAAGCACAAGCGAGCCTTGCAAAGAACTAATCTGCTCATCCAAATTACGTTGTGTTTGCTCTAAGTTATCCAACACACCTTTAATACGCAAATTTTCTTGCGAAAGCTCATTCATTTTGGTGGTTTGATCAAGCAATTCTTGTGACATTTTTGCATTAAAATCCAATGCACGAACAATCACAGGATTGCTCTCCGCATTTACATTTTTTTCAAGCGTTTGCGTTGCTTGCTCCACTTTTACTTTAGAAGCCTGCATCAATTTTTCACTAATCGCTTGCTGAATAGCAGCAAGTTCATTTTGCAATTGTTGCTGTTGTAATTTTTTCTCTTCCAACTGACTATTATAGAGTGCCGAAAGATCTTCGTTGCCTCGCAATAATGTTTGGTTGTAGCTATTTTGTAAATCTAACAACGCCAATTCTGTGGTGAAATTCACTTTTTGCTCATCACTGATATTTGCTCCTAACAAAGCAGAATTAATCGCTTGTTTATGCGTGACATTGTTACTTAAAGCAGTTTGTGCTTTATCAGGCACTGCATTTTGGATGACTAATTTTCCATTTAGCAATGCCATTTCTGTTTGTAAATTATTCAATGCATCTTGCTTAGCTGAAAGCAACCCCTGCAAATCATTTAACGAAATATGTTCAAATGACGGCACTGTCACCGTACTATTTTTTAATTTGGTAAGATTGTCTTGGCTCTTTTTTAAACTCGCTTTGGAATGTTCAATTTCACTATTTAACGCTTCATTATCCGCTTTCTGCTTTGCAATTTGAGCCAATAACGATTGAGTATCTTGCAAGGTTTTTAATGTTGCTTTCGTTGCATCGGTTTGCTCCGCTTTTTGCAACGTTGCAATCTGTGCCTGCAATGCTTTTTCACTCGGTAAATCAGCCTGTGCGAATGAAATACCAAAAATCATCGTAGCAAAAACGAAAAAATATTTCTTCATCATAAATTATCCTTACGGGTAAGCCCTAGTTTAACGGCAACCTCAGCTTTTAGTTGTTGTCTGGAAATTTTAATTCCACCTTGTTGTAAATTTTCATCTAACGGTAGATAGCAAATAGGATGTTTAAATCTTTCTAAATGCTGTGTCGCAAAATTTTGTAGTTTTTCGACCGCTTGTGTTGAGAATGGTTCGAGCAAATCCACCACTGCCACAGGGCGTTCGCCAAACTCAGCATCTGCAATCGGTACAATAAAAATCTGCCTGAGTAAACCTGAAGCGAACAACACTTTTTCTACCTCTTCGGGCTGAATATTCTCCCCACCCGAAATAAACATATTGTCCAATCGGCCTCTAATAATCAAATGACCTTTCTCATTCCAGCAACCAAGATCTTTCGTTTGCAACCAACCTTGTTCATTCGTAAGCGGTCGAATTTCGCCATTTTTTTGCCAATAACCAAGAGCTAAACAATTACCTTTCACCCAAATTTCATTTTCCACCAAATGAATTTCCCGTCCAGCTAATGGTTTGCCAACATTGTCTAACTCATCTTTCACGGCACAAATAGTGGACGCCATCTCAGTCATTCCATAGCCTGAGAAAGTGGTAATGCCCTGCACTTTCGCCTGTTGAACTAATTCCGCAGGAATAGCAGCTCCGCCAAGCAAAACAGTTTGCTTTTTCGACCGCTTGTGAAGTTCCGCTGATGCCAAATAACGTTGCAGTTGGGTAGGCACAAGGGAAGCGTGCGAAACTTGAGAAAGTAGCTTAAAAAAATCTGCTTTATCTTCATTCACATAGAGCGTTGCCCCTTGTGAAAGCCAACGCCACACAATCCCTTGCCCTGAAACGTGAAACAATGGCAAACTCAGTAGCCAGCTATCGCCTTGTTTAAAATTGAGTAATTCACACACACCTTCCGCATTCGCCAGATGGTTTTTGATGCTATGCACCACGGCTTTTGACGAACCTGATGAGCCAGAAGTGAGCGTTAAAGTAGCAGGAGAGGCATGATCTAAAGTAGGCAATTCACAAGCGGTAAGATTTTCATCAAAATTTGTAAAAAGCTGATCGGTAATCAAAAACTGAACGCCATATTGCTCGCAAAGTTGTGTTGTTTTTTCTGATGAAAATGAAGGATTAAGCATTAAGATCTTTTTATTTAATGCCATCACTGCACAATAACTGAGCAAACCGATTAAACGATGTGAACCTTGATAGCCAATCAATTGAGCTTGTGAAAAAGAAGGCAAAGAAGAGAGAAAATTAGCCACTTGAGCCATAAGATGGTGAAAGTCTTGCCAACAAATTTGCTCAGGCAAAAAAGGGAAAAAGCGGCTTTCCCCTTTTTCCCAAACAATAGCGGTGCGTTGTTCCACATTCCCCTTATCATTTGCTTTACTGCCTGCTTTATTCCCCCAGCAAGCAGTCAAAAAACACGAAGATTTCACCATAGTAGTTTAAACAAATAAGCCTTGCACGCGTTTAATCAATTTTTTAGGCAACCCCATTTCTCTCATCACATTGGTTACAATTAAGCCTTTGCGATTAGTGTTGTTATTAGTTACCACCCAAAATGGTGAGCTTGGAATTTGTTTCGCTTTTACGCTATTTCCGTGTGCTAATAATGATGCTTCATCTTTAGCAAAATAGGTTCTTGAATTTCCCGTTACCATTTCCGTCGCTTTAGCAAAAGCATTAGGGTTGTGTTGATATAAAGCCTCAAGCAATGTTAAAAAACGCACCACACCTTTCGATGGTTGATTAAAAATTTCTGAAACCAATACGTTCTCAATCTTTTGAAAATGTTGCTCTTTAGTATCAACTCCCTCATTAGGTTTTGCTTTGGGCTTCGATGTTGCTTTTAATTCATCGATCACATTTTGCTGAACTAGAGCAAATGGTTGAGGTGATGAAGGTAAACGCAATAGACGACGCAAAATATCTGAAGCACTTTCGCCAATTGATTGTGTTCTGCTCGCAATGTAATGATATAATTCATCATCAATTTCGATATTTTTCATCTTATCCCCTTAATTTACTTGAATTTTACTGAGCGAATATCGTTTTGCATTATAATCAAGTTCAAGATCTTTTTGTAGATAAAAATCGCTCAAATTTAGTGAAAAGAATAACTTATGAATAAAAATTTACTTTTAAATTATCAACTCCAACCTGCCACCGAAACCCCAAATGCCCAAACAATGGTATTTTTACACGGTTTGTTTGGCGATATGAATAATCTTGGTATTATTGCTCGCAATTTTGCTGACCAATTTAATATTTTACGCGTAGATCTTCGTAATCACGGTGCATCATTTCACGCAGATGAAATGAATTACACGTTGATGGCTGAAGATCTCAAAAACTTACTAATTGAATTACATTTATCCAATGTGATTGTAATCGGACATTCAATGGGTGGCAAAACAGCAATGACACTTGCCAATATCGCTCCTGAATTAGTCGATAGATTGGTGGTAATTGATATTGCCCCAACCACAAACCCAACGCATCGTCACAACACTAATTTTGCAGGTTTATTTGCAGTAAAAGAGGCAAAACCTGCCAACCGACAAGAGGCAAAAAAAGTGCTCAGTCAGTTTGTAAAAGATGAAGGCGAACAACAATTTATGCTGAAAGCCTTTGACCCGCAAAAGCCTGACTATTTCCGCTTTAATCTTACAAGTATTAAAGCGAATTATATCAACATTATGGATTGGCAAGCGGTCTATTTTGACAAACCAACACTCTTTATTAAAGGTGGGGCTTCCGATTATATCCAATCAAAAGATACGGAAACAATTTTAGCTCAATTCCCGAAAGCAACCTCTTTTGTTGTTGCAAATGCCCATCATTGGGTGCACGCTGAAAAACCTGAAACTGTTGTGCGTGCAATCCAGAAATTTTTAGAAAAAAACTCATAGAAAATAGGAACAATATGAAAGATACGATTTTTTCCGCACCAATTGAAAAATTGGGCGATTTTACTTTTGATGAAGCAGTGGCAGAAGTTTTCCCTGATATGATCCAACGCTCCGTACCTGGCTATTCCAATATCATTACCGCAATTGGAATGTTGACTCAACGTTTTGTGACCAACCATTCTAATATTTATGATTTAGGCTGCTCTCGCGGAGCTGGGATTTTATCTATCCGTCGAAATATTCAAGGCAAGCAAGCACAAATCATTGGAATTGATAACTCACCTGCAATGGTAGAACGTTGCCGAGCTCATATCAATGCCTATCACTCTAATGTACCCGTTGAAATTTTATGTGATGATATTCGTCAAGTAGAAATTAAAAATGCTTCAATGGTTGTACTCAATTTTACTCTGCAATTTTTACCTCGTACTGATCGTTTGGCTTTATTGAAAAAGATCCACCAAGGTTTAAATCCAAATGGAATTTTGGTGCTTTCGGAGAAATTTACCTTTGAAAATGACACGATGAATGAATTGCTGATTGATTTACATCATACTTTCAAGCGTGCAAATGGCTATAGCGAGTTAGAAGTGAGCCAAAAACGCACCGCACTGGAAAATGTAATGCTCACCGATAGTATTGAAACTCACAAAAAACGCTTACAAGAAGCAGGCTTTAGCCAAATTGAACTCTGGTTCCAATGCTTTAATTTTGGTTCGATGGTTGCCATCAAATAAGCGAAAAAGCAGGCATAAAGCCTGCTTTTTTAGTTCTCATAAGAGAAAGAATTAAGCGTTACCGCCAGTGATTTTCGCTACTTCTGCTGCGAAATCTTCTTCTTTCTTCTCGATACCTTCACCTACTTCTAAACGAATGAAGTTAGTTACTTTAGTATTCACTGATTTTAAGTAGTCACCTACAGTTTGTGAAGGATCCATTACGAATGCTTGACCAGTTAATGAAACTTCACCTGTGAATTTCTTCATACGACCTTCAACCATTTTCTCAGCAATTTCTTTTGGTTTACCTGAGTTGATTGCGATGTCGATTTGGATTTGACGTTCGTGTTCAACCACATCTGCTGAAACATCTTCTGGGTTTACGAATTCAGGTTTAGAAGCTGCAACATGCATTGCTACTTTACGTAATTCTTCTTCAGAACCTTCACCAGCAACTAATACACCAATTTTCGCACCGTGTAAGTATTGAGCAATTACTTGACCATCTAAGAATTGAACGCGACGGATTGTCATGTTCTCACCGATTTTCGCTACTAATGCAACACGTTGTTCTTCGAATTTCGCTGCTAATTCTTCGATTGAGATACCTTTGTTTGCTACTGCGTAGTCTGCAACTTCGTTCGCTAAACCTACGAAACCTGCATCTTTTGCTACGAAGTCAGTTTGGCAGTTCATTTCAACTAAAACACCGAAACCGTTAGCAACGCGTGCTAAGATAACGCCTTCAGCTGCAGTGTTACCTGCTTTTTTAGCTGCTTTAGCTTGACCAGATTTACGCATGTTGTCGATCGCTAATTCGATATCACCGTTCGCTTCAACTAACGCTTTTTTACATTCCATCATACCTGCGCCAGTACGTTCGCGAAGTTCTTTTACTAATGATGCTGTGATCTCAGCCATTTTACTATTCCTCAGAAATGAATTTTAGATAAGAGAAAGCAGGGATTACTTTTCAGCCCCTGCTCTTCAGATGATTTAAGGGCTATGCCTTATTTCAAAATAACGATTATTCTGCGTCTACTACTAATTCAGCTTCAACGTTTGAACCTTTACCTTCTTTGATTGCAGCTACTGCTGAATCTAAGTAAAGTTGGATCGCACGAGTTGCGTCATCGTTACCTGGGATGATGTAGTTTACGCCATCTGGTGTAGAGTTAGTATCAACGATAGCGAATACAGGGATACCTAAGTTGTTTGCTTCTTTGATAGCGATATGTTCATGGTCAGCACCGATTACGAAGATCGCATCTGGTAAGCCGTTCATGTTTTTGATACCACCTAAGCTTAACTCTAATTTTTCTAACTCACGAGTACGCATTAACGCTTCTTTTTTAGTGATTTTGTCAAAAGTACCGTCTTGAGTTTGAGCTTCTAAATCTTTTAAACGTTTGATTGATTGACGTACTGTTTTCCAGTTAGTCAACATACCACCTAACCAACGGTGGTTTACGTAGAATTGTTGGCAATCTACTGCTGCTGCTTTAACTGCTTCAGACGCTGCACGTTTTGTACCTACAAATAATACTTTACCGTTGTTGCTTGCAATGCGAGTTAATTCTGCTAATGCTTCGTTGAATAATGGTAATGTTTTTTCAAGGTTTACGATGTGAACACCATTACGAGCACCAAAAATGAATGGTTTCATTTTTGGATTCCAGTAACGAGTTTGGTGACCGTAGTGAACGCCTGCGTTAAGCATATCACGCATAGAAACTTGTGCCATAAGAATTTTCCTTTAAAGTTGTTTGCCTTGCCACTTATGAAAGACAAGACGGGGTTTAGCCTCCATCTATCCTAGAAAACCGACCACAAAGTAGCACCCCAATTTCTAGTTTGATGATAGATGTGTGTTTTAGTGTTAAAAATAAAATCCGTTTTCCATCTAAAAATAGACAAAAAACGGGGCGTATTATGGCAAAAAAAATGGCGAAAATCTAGCACAATTTACAAGCGGTCGAAAAAATTTAACCACTTGCAAATAAATTAGCTATACGCACATTCAAAGCGTGGTTTGCCTAAGGTTATCTGCTTATTGTGGAACTGTTGAAGCGTACAACGATGCCCCACGCTGATAATAATACTCTCTGGCAACCAATGTTTAATTGTGAGATATAACATTGCCTCCGTTGGTTCATCTAATGCTGATGTCGTTTCATCTAAGAAAATCAGTTGCGGTTTTGCCAACACAATACGGACAAAAGCAACACGTTGTAACTCCCCTGGTGATAGCGTAGCTTGCCAATCCATATCCACATCTAATGCATTAGTATATTTATCCAATGAACAGACTTCCATTGCCTGACGAATTTCAAAATCAGTGACCTTCAAATTTGGATAACAAATTGCCTCACGCAATGTTCCCTCTGGCATATAAGGGCGTTGCGGTAAAAACAGCGGTTTATCTAAACAAGCCTGCTCTGCCACACCAAAAGTCTCAAATGGATAAATTCCCGCTAAGGCTTTTAACAAGGTTGTTTTCCCTGCCCCAGAAGCCCCTTGGATTAACAACGCATCCCCCGCCTGTAGCTCAATATTGATATGTGAAAGCAAAATTTGACCGCTTGCATCCTTGATTCCAAAGTCACGTAAGTAAAATCCTTTTGTGCAAGGATAAGTCGGCTGACTAGGAAGGCTATCCAAATGATCAAGTGTAGTAAAGAAACCGTACAGACGGTTTAGTCTTGCCTGATAGAGCGTAAATTCTTCATAAAACAAACGGAAAAACGACAGGGCACGCATCAAACGGTTAAAAGATTGCACAGTTTGATGCATATCACCAAGTGTTGCCTGCCCTGCAAAAAATCGAGGTGCTTGTAACATTAACGGTAAAATCATCGCTGTTTGAGTCACCCCTGTGTTAAAGCCGTCCAACCCTAACATTCTTCGTACAATCTCCCAGCGATTTTGAATAATGAAATTAAACCGCTCGTGCAAGTGGTTTCTCTCTTTCTCTTCGCCAGAATAAAACGCAATACTTTCCGCATTTTCACGCACACGAATAAGCGAATAACGATAATCCCCTTGTAACCTCTCTTTATTAAAGTTTAAACGAATAAGCGGACGACCAATCCAAACCGAAAGTGCAGTTGCAACAAGAATAAAAATATAGATAAAAAAGACCACGCCTTTAGGAATTTCCAAGCCAAACAGCATTAGCAACCCTGACAACCCCCACAAAATAATGGTAAATTCAATGGTCGCAACAATCGCATTTAGTACACCTTTTACCGCTGAAACCGTACCAGAAATAAAGGCTGAAGCATCTTGTTCGATACGTTGATCTATGTTGTCAGGTAGATCTTTTTGGTAACGAAGCAGATAATAATTTTTATGATCGAGCCAACGATTAAGCATTTCTGCATTCAATTTTTCAAGCCATTTAATTTCAAAGGCTTGCGTGATCAGATAGTTCACTATGGAATGGGTAATTTTAACCAACACAAGTAAGGCATTAATGCCCGCAAAAAACCAGAACGCATCGACCGCTTTATCTTGCAAAGATTTATACAAACCGTTGTAGAAATAGGTGTTGAGCACGCTAATTCGTACTTCTAGCAGCACAAAAAGCAAGAGCAAAATAATCAGTCCTAAGGTTTTCCCTTTATGACTTACCGCCCAAGCAGGCTGTGCTACTCGCCAAAATTGCTTGCCAAATTTCGTTTTACGCAAAAAAGAAAGTGCGATGGATAATCCTACTAAAAGGAAAACCAACGCACCCATTAACCAAGAAAAGCTGTTATTTAATTCTGTTTGCCAATTCATTCTGCTTCCTAAATAAAAGAACGGAATTGCGAATAATTCACAATTCCGAGTAGTTTATTTTATCGGGTAAAATGCGATTGTCAATTACTGCCCCAAAAGCGACCAACATATAGGCAAAAAGAAAACCAGAAATATCGCTATTTCTGGCTTAAGAAAAGTAAAGAAGAATTATGAATTATCCGCCATATCACCTTCTTTTGGGTCGCTTTCTAAATCTGTTCGAACAGGTTTTTCTGTCGTTTCCTCTTTATTATTGTGTGATGGGCCTTGTGTTGGTTTATCATTCCAACCAGACGGCTCTCCCACTGGACGGCGTGCCATTAAGTCATCAATCTGTTTGCGATCAAGCGTTTCATATTTCAATAACGCATCTTTCATTGCGTGTAAAATGTCGATATTATCTTCCAAAGTTTGTTTCGCACGGTTGTAGTTACGGTCAATGATCTTACGCATTTCCGTATCAATCAATTTTTGCGACTCTTCTGAAACACCTTTGATTGCGCCCATACCATCTTCATTTTGATAGAAAATTGGACCAAGCTCTTTTGAGAAGCCCCATTGTGTTACCATCGCACGGGCAATTTGAGTTGCACGATGAATATCTGATGAAGCCCCTGTGGTAATTTTATCTTCACCGAAAATCAAGCCTTCCGCAATACGACCAGCAAATAAGGTAGAAAGTTGGCTTTCTAATTTGGTAAATGTTTCACTCACACGGTCGCCTTCTGGCAAAAATTGAGCAAAGCCTAATGCTTGACCACGTGGCACGATAGTCACTTTATTAAGTGGATCATGTTCTGGCATTAAGTAACCTACGATAACGTGCCCTGCTTCGTGGTATGCTGTATTGATGATCTCTTTTTCCGTCATCGTATTAGAACGACGCTCAGGTCCCATATTGATTTTATCACGAGCTTGTTCGAAATCTTCCATCGTTACTACTCGGCGATTTTTACGTGCGGCAAATAACGCAGCTTCGTTTACCAAGTTCGCTAATTGTGCACCCGAATAACCTGGTGTACCACGCGCAATTTGCATTGCATCCACGCCCTCTGCAAGCGGTACTTTTTTCAAGTGAACTTGCAAAATCTGCTCACGGCCTTTCACGTTTGGCAAATCAACGGTAACCTGACGATCAAAACGACCTGGACGCGTTAATGCATCATCCAATACGTCTGCACGGTTAGTTGCTGCAATAATAATCACGCCTTCTGAACCTTCAAAACCGTCCATTTCCACTAACATTTGGTTTAAGGTTTGTTCGCGTTCGTCGTGACCACCGCTAAAACCAGCACCACCACGTTTACGACCTACCGCATCAATTTCATCAATAAAGATGATACAAGGGGCGTTTTTCTTCGCTTGCTCGAAAAGATCACGCACACGAGAAGCACCTACACCGACAAACATTTCCACAAAGTCTGAACCAGCCATTGTAAAGAATGGCACTTTGGCTTCGCCCGCAATCGCTTTCGCTAGCAAAGTTTTACCTGTTCCAGGTGGACCAACCATCAAGATTCCTTTTGGAATACGCCCACCCAATTTCTGGAATTTACTTGGATCGCGTAAAAAATCAACCACTTCGCCTACTTCTTCTTTCGCTTCATCACAACCAGCAACATCTGCAAAAGTGGTTTTAACTTGATCTGCAGTCAGCATTTTCGCCTTGCTCTTACCAAAGCTAAATGCCCCTTTTCCGCCACCGCCTTGCATTTGACGCATATAGAACGCATAGAAGCCAATTAAAAGCAACATCGGGAACCACGAAATTAAGATTTGCGTTAATAATCCGCGGCGTTCTTCTGGCTGACCTGTTACCGTTGCATCTGTTTTCGATAAATCAGCTAACAAATCACGGTCATACATCGGCATCACAGTTTGATATTTCGTACCATCTTTTTTGGTCACGTTAATTGTTTCACTATTGCTCGTCATATCTACATCTTTTAATGTATTCGTACGAATATCATTTAAGAAAGTCGAATATGCCACCGAATTATTGGCATTGTTACCAAAGTTTGAATTGAAACCTTCAAAGGCAGTCATCAACACAATCGCAACCACTACCCAAAGGATGATATTTTTCACAAAATCGTTCAAGATTAAGCCCCTACACTAGAAATAACTAGAAAAATAAAAAATGAAGATTAGCCTTTATAGCCCGTCGCCACAATATAAACTTCTCGTGAACGATCACGCGAAGCCTCTGGTTTACGGACTTTTACGGTGCTAAACATCGCTCGAATTTCACGCAAATACTCGTCAAAACCTTCACCTTGGAATACTTTGACCACAAAACTGCCTTTGGGTGCCAATACTTGACGGCACATATCTAACGCTAATTCCACTAAATACATTGCACGTGGAATATCCACCGATGGCATTCCACTAAAATTCGGTGCCATATCCGACATTACCACATTCACCATATCATCACCTACACGCTCAAGCAGTGCATTTAACACACTCTCTTCACGGAAATCACCTTGTAAGAAATCTACCCCAACAATTGGATTCATATCTAAAATATCACAGGCAACAATACGCCCTTTTTCGCCAATTTGAGTGACTGCATATTGAGACCATCCACCTGGTGCTGCACCTAAATCCACCACGGTCATTCCTGGTTTAAACAAGCGGTCTGTTTTTTGAATTTCATCTAATTTGAAATACGCCCGAGAGCGCAGTTTCTGCTTATGTGCCTTCTGCACGAATTGATCTTTAAAGTGCTCCGCCAACCAACGTGACGAGCTGGCACTACGTTTTCTTCCCATTCTGCCTTATTCTCTATAAAACGCTGTCTGTTAATTTCTTAGTGTACCATAATAAGGACTATTTATCGCTATTCAAGTAAATAAGTTGATTTCTTTAATAGTTATTACATTCTTTAAACAATTTTTCTACGCATTTTCCCTAAGCATTTGAGAACCAGCAAACGATTGCTTAATTCTGCATTTTTATGATTTACAGGAGCAGAAAAGCCCTGTATAATTCGCCCGCAATAATTTCTGGCACAATTTTTATTTTATTAAGGAACTATTGCAAATGTCTTTACGAATCAAACAAGAAGCCCTTACTTTTGACGATGTTCTACTCGTCCCTGCACACTCTACCGTGCTTCCAAACACTGCCAACCTTTCCACTCAACTCACTAAAGAAATTCGCTTAAATATCCCAATGCTTTCTGCGGCAATGGATACCGTAACGGAAACCAAACTTGCGATCTCTTTGGCGCAAGAAGGTGGCATTGGCTTTATTCATAAAAATATGACGATCGAACGCCAAGCAGATCGTGTTCGTAAAGTGAAAAAATTTGAAAGCGGTATTGTTTCTGAACCTGTGACTGTTTCTCCCGATTTAACCCTTGCGGCACTTGCCGAAATGGTGAAGAAAAATGGCTTTGCTGGCTACCCTGTTGTTGATGCTGAAAATAACTTAATCGGTATCATCACTGGTCGTGACACGCGTTTCGTAAAAGATTTAAGTAAAACTGTTTCACAATTAATGACGAAAAAAGAAGACTTAGTCACCGTAAAAGAAG